>OAUX01000155.1_pt1 | contig 43583 bp, 50 predicted proteins | sample 1501311 | NCBI WGS metagenome assembly OAUX01 (sample SAMEA2580066, study PRJEB22360) | human gut metagenome | reverse complement strand
AATTATCAAGATTAAATAAAAAAATGTTTTGGGCAATGCTGGAGACTAAATACAATTTCAGTATAAAAAACCGCACAATTTTAATTAGAGACATAGACTCTAGCCAAGAGAATAATCTACCATTACTTGCCACTGAACAATACCTATCACTTCTTCGAGGTAAGGGAAAATTAAAATAAATTATATCAATGATACCGTTGCCACGTATCGAGACTGGCTTATGAACTGCACAAAAGGGTTTTCCAGCAGCTTTGCGACCGCAACTGCACATTGATGCCGGATTGTGCCTGCAATTATGCAGCTGGCCGCGTACTCGGCTAAGAGGATCTGCTGGCACTGGACAAAATAACCCGAACGTCCAAAGATCGCGCAGTTTCATGTCAAAAAATAAACAGCTTGTCTGCTCCTGGCACATTGAAGACATTGCGATGGGCGATTTTTTTCTCTCGCGCGCGTGCGTGTAAATATTAAAAATGTTTAGAAAATAAAAACTTACTTCCCAGAACAGGTTTTAATAAAACCTGAACTGAACGAACGAAGTGAGTGAAGTTCACCTCGAACGAAGTGAGAGGTTGTCTTTTCAGGTAATACTCTCCCAGGGAGGTGAGTACAAAATCTCCTCACCAACCTGGTCGTTACATAACCTGAAAAGTTATGACCTAAGTCTACTGCCAGCTTAGGCTTGGGAAGTTATGGATGACAGCACCCCAGAACCGAGATCTTCCCACACTTTATGAAGGGGAGTACTGGATTCAACCTCTCGAAACACTCCAGACTCGACAATCATAAAGTGACCCTTCTCTCCGCTCACTTTGGTTCCCCCTTCCCCAACCCCTAAGCGGTGCCGGTTCTACGCTGGTAGTGAGCTTTTTTAAACCTGACGCCAGTGACGCTATCCCCCACCCATCAGGTCGAGCTGCCGGAATCAATCCGGAAAGCGAGTGGATTTTATCACTGGCGATCTGCGTTTTAAATGGTAAGTACTTACCGATTATTTCGATTGATTATTTTCTCGACCATGAAGCTGGACGTTCAGGGCAAACACCTCATTGATGAGTTCCCCTAACAGCTGCTCCACCAGCTCTTTGTGCTCGCCTGAATGAAGACATTTGAGCGACCATTCGTAGAGACTGAAAGCCTTATCGCGATCTTTCATCATGTCGCGCACTTTGGCCAGAAAATCGCTCTCAACGAGCGCTACGACGTTCGTCGGGTATACCATGATAGTTTTCCTTACTGTGGTTCATAAAATCGATTCTAGAGCGTCTGAAGAGGGGTTCCAGTGGGTTCTGGAGGTGTAAAACGGTCTGAGAGTTGTTTGGAAATCACGTCTTAAAAAGCCTGCGTCTGTATATATTAATAATTAGTACTTAGTTATTTATATATACGGAAGCAGGTTCTCAAACTAACTCCCAGACTGGTGTTTACGCTGCCTTTTTACGTGGTCTCTTCTTCCTGACAACATTGGCAGGATCATAACCACCCAGCTTTTTCATCACCGCCAGCGGTATCTTGCTGATGGTGTGCCCAGCTTCCTGACAGTAGCCACGGAAGATAAGCAACATGCTACCACCAGGGTTGATGTTCACCTCCACCAGCCCAAGTTCAACATCCGGCTCAACGAACGCCACGCGGCCGCCAGACAAGATGACGGTTTCGTTGGCGCATTCAGCCGCACGCTCGTACCACTGCGTATCGAGGGATTGTGGTATCAACATGACTGTCGTCACTCCACGCGCCTGCTCGCGAATGGCTGCGTCTATCCAGGGGGTGATTTTGGAGTAGGGCGGGTTAAGGAACGCCACAGTGCCAGGTTCTCCCCAGCTGCACTTGAGCGCATCACGCTCAACACCGATAAAGTTCGGCAGGAGGGCATTATCTTTGTTGCAGGCGACGTCCACATCGAACTTTACGCCTATGTAACGTTGGATGGCGACAAACAACCACTGCGGTGTGCGCCAAAGGTCGCGAAGAGAGGCATCACGCTCTCGCTTTTTGATTTTTTCGGCTGCGATCATTACTTTGCTTTAATAGGTAAATACTTACCTATTTTTTCATTTAATCCAACGGATAGCAAACAAAGAAGAACGCGCCAGATCCGCAAACGGGAAGCTCTCTGGCGCGTTTTATCGATGCTGGGTATGCGATTGGCTTACCCAGCGTCCTAAAGCTCTCAGGGGGCTTTAGATCGGGTAGGGGAACATCATCCAATGGAATACTCCGCTATGAATTTTTTGACGATCGGCGACTCTTTATTAAGGGTTAGATTTCCACCTTCCCTGGTGGCAATGCCAGTAGCTGGAAACACAGCCATCATCTGACCAGCCTGAGTCGAAGCGGTGTTGAGCGGATATGGTTTTTCCGGGTTGCTCATTAGCGCCAGTTTAATGCTATTGCTGGTCGCCGTGTTCGCGTCAAGGATATGGCGCATTGCGATTACCGTGTAGACGCTGATTTCCGGCCCACCACTAAACCAGTTCAAAAGGTTTAAGATCTTGTCTTTCGCTTTGACTGGCGCCCCTTCGAATGCGGCAGTAAAGCTCTCACTTTCCAGACCGGCTGTCGCATAGAACGATTCGTCCTTACCTTCCAGCGTGAAGCGAGGTTTGGCCGGTGTACGCTCTGATTTTGCCTTCTGGCGTTTTGGCTGCTCTTCTTCAGGTTTAGGCTCTGACGCCACTGAAGGTAAAGGGGTTGGATCTGTACCGGTAGTCTCAGTACTTCGAGCGTCAAGTTCAGGCGCTGTCTCGTTCACTATCTCCGCAACAAGGTCACGCTCTGGTTCCTCGACCTTCACCGATTCGTGCTCAATCTCAAGCTCTTCCAGAACGCTACTCAGATCGCCGGTAGAGCTGGCATTCATGACTTCATCCGCCACCGCCTCGACTGGTTTTGCGATTGCATCATCCAGACCAGAGAGAAGATCGTCGATCTCGTCGACACCGCTCATTTTCGCAGCTTTCTGCACTGGTTCGTCGAGAGATTGCAACATTGCAGTCAGTTCGTCCAGGTCATCGTTTTTAACAGTGTTTGTAACTGCGCTCATTTTTAACTCCTTATGTTTTCGTTGGTGCGTTTCCGCGTTTTGGTTGAGCGTATTCTGGCAAAACCTATCAGGCGGAAAAGTCATAATTACAGGCAGTTAGAAGAACTGAAGGCAAAGAAAAAGCGCCATCAGGCGCTTTCGAATGGGAGTTCGAAGAAGCCGTATTTCTCTCGGGCTTTGAAGAAACACTGCATCATCAGGTCAGTATCGTAGAGAGCGCTGTGGGCCTTCTCACGGTCGTAAGTGAAGCCAAGTGAGAACGCCAGCTCTTCCAGGCGTGGGCGCTTCCCATCCTCGGTAGCCCACAAGCCATCCAGCATGGAGTCAACCAGAGGGATATCTGGCAATTTCACCCCATAGCTACCGAACTCGTGGCGAATGAACGGAAGGTCAAAAGCCTCTCCGTTATGGGCGACTAACGCGCTACATGCGCCCATGTACGCAGCAATCTTGCCTGCGTGGTCAGCCAGTAGCGGTTCCGTCGCCAGATCTTCCAGTGAAATGCCATGCACTGCCTGCGCCTTCGGATCGATACTGCGACGCGGGTTGAAGCGCATCTCAAGGCTGTCGATGTGCTTCTGGGTTTCCAGTTCATAACGGGTTATCGCGATTTCGATAATTTTGTGGCCGGATGTGAAGTCCAGCCCTGTGGACTCAATATCGACGCCACCGACAATCGTGGTCATTGGTACTCCTTACAGCTTCTTCGCGCCTTTCAGCAGTGCGCCACGCACAAACTGAGCAGCCTTTTTCAGTGCGTCCTCGCCACTTTCGCAGACGACCGGCTCGCGCCATTCGCCCGTTGATGTGTTGAGGATCTGGATTTGGTTGGTCTCCAGGCAGACGGACACGTACAAAACCGTACCGCCTGAGAGTTTGAGGTGCATAGGAAACAGAGGGCGCTTGGTGCCGCCATTGAACTGCGACATCGCCACATTGATGGCTTCGCCAACCTCTTCCCCAACAAGCCCTTGAACGGACTCAAACACTGCGCGGATAGCCAGACGTGCTTCACGTTCACTCATCAAAGAGCGGGATTGTTCGTCAGCAATGCGGATCAGTGCTTCAATCGCTTTACGATCTAATTCATCCGAGAGGGGAAGTTCATCTATCATTCTGTTTTTCCTCGATTCATTTCGCGTGTCTTATTGTCACACTGCCCAACAGGGGAGCAATATTCAGTGGAAGGTCACTCGTCCTGTTATACGGCGCTCGATGTTTTCAGCGGCTCTGTCCAGCACTCGCAATACCGATCTGGCTCGCGCTTCAACCGTGCGGCACTTTTCAGAGATAACGAACACCTGCAGATCGCCGGTTTGGGGAAGCGTGTTGATTTTCGTCAGCTCACCGCACATAAGTGCATCGATGCGAGCAACATAGAGACGGTCAAGCGATCCTCGCTGGGGACGCGCGAGATCTTTGCTGGAAAGCTCAACGCCCGGGCGAAGACCCGCGATAGCATTGAAGTTGGAAATGGCCGCTTTGTGGCAAAACTGCTCAATGTCGAGAGCCAGCTCGATGCAGCGGTCTTCGTTGGTCTGGCCGACCAGGTCAAGCGTATAAGCCATGACATCGGCTGGCGTGCGGTCGATAACAAAACCTTCAACGCCGCGGGTGATCATCTCGATATGTCTGGCAATCTCCATCTGAACCTGAAGACGTTCGTAAAGGGGCAAACGCTCGCCAACCTTCACCCCCAGACTGCCCATCAGCTTGCCAACGCCGGCATCCACATACGGAATGCCATAATGCGCATCGATGTACCTTGCCAGGGTTGTTTTTCCACTGCCCTGTGCGCCAGTGATTCCAATCCGGTAATCCATTACGACCTTCTGTATACGATCTGCAAAAAGCCAGGCTCATCCTCATTTGCACGTTGGGTATAAGCCGTTTCGACTGGTACGAACCCTAAAGAACGCATCATTGGCGCCGGGAAGAACGCATCCGCGCCCGGCACATCCACGCCAATATGCGACAGCCAGATCTCTTCTACGTGTGGCATAAAGAGCGAGTAAATCTGCCCGCCACCAATCACCCAGACCGGATCTGGCAGTCTCAAAACGTCATCGATGCCAGCGGGGTAGAACCCATTGGGGATATACCCACGAGAGCGCGTCAAAACGAGGTTATGGCGCTCTGGCAGCGGGCGCTTGAGACTTTCCATCGTCTTGCGTCCCATCACGACAGTGGCGTTTTTGGTGAGTTGTTTGAACAGTTTCAGATCGGTCGGGCAACGCCAGGGAAGTTCGTTGCCAATGCCGATTTCATAGTTGCGGCCGACAGCTGCAATCATCTTCATTGGCTTACCTCATAGATGGTTGGTCGCTGGTGAGAATCTGCCAGCGCAGAACGCAGACGCGGATCATGAACCAGTGCGGCGATAAGTAAGTCGCCTTTGTGCTCTGCCAGCGTGCGCTTGATATGGGTTTCAAAACTGACACCGCGCGGAACAAGGTGGAGCCAGTCATAATCAATGCCGAAGTCCTTCAGCCAGCGTTTGGTTGGGCCTTCGAGCGCTTCCGGACGACTACTGATAAGCACCACTTCAGCACCGGAGCGAGCAAAACCACGCAACATGCGGCTGGTGGGAAAGATGAGTTCATCACCGGTAATGAGAGCGCCTGCATCCGCATCAGACACTGCTTTGCGATGGCTGGCTCTCGCCAGCACACCTTCAATTTCACACAACACATACATCCCTCTGGCCATATCACACCGCCACTGGAACCTTGATCCACGGAAGAGGGCTGTAGCCGCACACCTGCACACCTTCCCATTTGAAGTCGTCCAGTTCGGCCCATTCATGCGGAAAAATGACAACCGGGTCGGACTCTTTGGGCGGCTCGCGCTTCATCAGCTCCTCAACGCCTTCCATGTGGTTGTCGTAGAGATGAACGTCAAAGCCAAAATGCACGAATGCGCCAGCCATGTGGCCGGTGATCTTCGCGAGGAAGTGGGTGAGAATGCCGTAACCGGCGATGTTGAACGGCATACCAACAAAGGTATCGACGCTGCGCTGCACCAGACATGAGTTCAGAATGCGTTTCGGGATGCCCAGCTCGTCCAGCATGTTCTCAGTAATGCCGCCATCTCTTTCCAGAAGACACAGCATCTGGGTGTAAATGGATTCGTGGCCGTGGCGGTTGTGCTGGATGCCAATGTCGGTGGCCATCGTCAGTCGAGTCTCAAAGTCCAGCTCGCGACTCCACAGTGAAAACACGAAATGGCATGGCGGCAGCTTCATATCTTCCAGTTCGCCAACATTCCAGGCATTCAGCAGGATGCGACGATCTGTCGGGTTGGTGCGAAGCGTGTGAACGATACGCTGTAGCTGGTCGATTTCACGGGACAACACAACGCGATCTTCACTTACGCCCAGATACCCCTCGACCTTGTACCCGCGCTCACGGAACGTGTCGATTTTGCTCAAATACTCGCTATGGCTCACGATGCGGGTATCTTCCCACCGACGCCATTGTTTGCCATAGACCGGGCCTAAATCGCCATTTTCATCAGCCCAGGCATCCCAGATTTTGACGCCATTGTCTTTCAGGAACTGGATGTTGCACGTTCCTTTGAGATACCACTCCAGCTCAACCAGTAACGGCTTCAGGTTGACGGCTTTTCCGGAGATAAGTGGAACAGAGCCTCCCGTCAGCATGTAGTAGGAAGGGACATATGAAACGCTTTTTGTGCCGGTTCCGGTGCGATCACCCGCGTGAACGCCAGTGTTGAGCACCGTTTCAACCACTTTGGCATACGAACCACTGGCAAACTGACCGTTCGTAAAGTCTCGATTCAGTAGGATAGACAAAATCAACCTCACACAAGATAAGTAAGTACATACATATTATTTTATACAAGTTTATCTGTCAGAAGTGTGTAAGGCTAGGAGGGGAGTAAAAAAAATGGTGGCTCTTAGGCCACCATTGCAATGAGCAATTAAGAACTTGGACAATAAAACACGCCCAGGCAATATATAATGATAAGTGGATACTTACAATTATTTTTTTACCATCTCGTAAAGAGATGAGGCTTTCGCCTTCTCAACAAAGCAAGTCAGATCCACATCGCTGTAGGTTGGGGATTTGAGGATCTTGCCATCAGAAACTCTGAAGCCGATCATCATGTCAGTCCCTTCAGCATGACGGAACCCCAGATCTTCCTTATCGTATTTGCAATTCTCTACCGCCACACGACGCTCTTCGGCGTCAGCCGGCCACAGCTTGGTCATGTTGGAACGGTGGATTTCTGCCACCAGCTCAACAATATCGATTCCGAGAAAATCAGCCAGACGGTAGGTCATCATGCAGGCAACGTAGATTTTGTTCATCACGCGGCGCAGCTCCTGCACCAATTCGGAATCGCTTATCGGCTTCGCTTCAAGTTTGTCAGCCAGCGCATTCAGCATTAATGCAGCTTCTTTTGCTTCTTCAAACGGGATGGCCATATCGTCAAAGACCGTGTTGCCCGGAACCATGATGGTGTGGATGAAGCGATCAACACTCTGCTCTTGGGTGTAGTAGCTCATACCTGTAGAGATACCGCCTTTGATGGCCACCATTGTGCCGACGCCCACGTAAAGGAAGTCAGCCATCGCATCCAGCAGCGCCGTCATGTCCCCGTTTTTAGCTGCCGGGATGCCCTCGGTAACTGCTTCTTCGTGGATCAGTTTGGCACGCAGACGCAGTAATGCCGGCTCTGGAATGGCACGGCGTGGGTGCTGAAACAGTGTGTGGAACTGGTCAACCATCAGATAGATGCTTTCCGTTGCCTTGCCAAAACCAGGATTCAACTCGTAAGGCTCTGGCTTAAATCCCACGAGTTTGTCTGCGGCAAGTTTCAGATGATCGGTCAGTTTCGTAAATTTCATGTCTTCTTTCTTTCCTTTGGACTTCATTTGATACGTCAATTGTGACCCAGCAGCGCCAGGCCACAAAGTGGTTAAACTCGGCTTAAAGGTCTGCGAACTGGCTCAGGCCGGAGCGATCGATAGCGGAGTCAATCTGGCCAACGAGGTAGTTGCTTTGTTCAGCTTCCTGCGGAGCGATCTGCAGGGTGTCTGACAGCAGCCATTTGTTCATCCATACCAGTGGATCGTCTTTGATTTCCGGGAACAGCGGTCGCAGCCCAAGACGACGCATTGCCAGGTTGGTGCGGTATTTCACATAGCTTTTGAGGATGTCGGCATTCAAGCCAATCATTGAGCCGTCTTTAAACAGATAGTCAGCCCAGCGCATTTCCTGCCCGGCCACGTCCATCATGGTCTGATAGATGAAGCTCTCTTCTTCTGCGGCAATCATCTTCCACATCAGACCTTCACGACCGGTACGCATAAAGCGGATCATGCGTTCAGTACCTTCGCAATGTAGAGCCTCGTCGCGCGCGATAAAGCGCATGATCTTCGTGTTGCCTTCCAGCAGCTTCCGCTCACCAAAGGCGAACGTACACGCAAAGCTCACGTAGAAGCGAATCGCCTCCAGTGCATTCACCGACACCAGTGTTCGGAACAGCTGGCGCTGGAGAGGGTAGGGCTTGCCATCAAACTCGCTGACATACAGCCGTTCAAATTCGTCTTCGCCAAGATGCTGGCGAGCGCAGGTCATTTCGTACAGTCTGTCATATTCGCTTGAGATGCTTACAGCCCGGCTGATGATCTCTTCGTCCGTGACGATGCCGTCGAAAACGATGCTCGGGTCATCCACCATACCGCGGATAATGTGCGTATAGCTGCGGCTGTGAATCGTCTCGGAGAACGACCAGGTCTCGACCCATGTCTCCAGCTCAGGAATGGAGATCAGCGGCAGCAGTGTTGCGTTAGGACTGCGACCCTGAACGGAATCCAACAGCGTCTGGTAACGCAGGTTGCTCAGGAAAATATGGCGCTCGTGCTCTTGCAGCTTGGTATTGAAGTCGATGCGGTCAGTGGTAATGTCGACTTCTTCAGGGCGCCAGAAGAACGAAAGTTGTTTCTCAATCAGCTTTTCGAAGTCACGGTACTTTTGCTGATCGTAGCGTGCTACGTTGACAGACTGGCCGAGGAACATAGGTTCCTTCGTTGCGTCGTTAGCGCCCAAACGGAAAGTAGAATAAGTCATGTGTTTCCCTCTGAATGTTATCAAATGGCTTTAAACAAATTGTTATCTTATTGGTTTAAACAAGGTGCTCAACTCAATGAAAAGGTGGGGATTTCTCCCCACGCTCATCAGATTTTGCACGCGCCATCGCACTCATCTTCTGGCTCAACAACCTCCGCAGCGGAAGGTTCTGACATCTGATCGTCGTCATCACGCTTACCAGCGCCATCACGCGTGTTGTGGTAATAAAGCGTCTTCACACCTTGCTGATACGCAAACAGCAGATCTTCCAGCAGCTTCATCATTGGAACCTTGTCGCCAGGGAAGCGAGTCGGGTCGTAGTTGGTGTTCGCAGAGATGGCCTGATCGAAGAACTTCTGAATGATGGCCACCTTAGTCAGATAGCCGCGGTTATCCGGCATATCCCACAGGTACTCGTACTGGTCTTTCAGTTGAGCGAAGTCCGGAACGACCATCTTCACGATGCCGTCTTTGGAAGACTTCACGGACACCGGGCCGCGGGGCGGCTCAATACCATTGGTGGAGTTGGTGATCTGGCTGGACGTCTCACACGGCATTTGAGCGGTCAGAGTGGAGTTACGCAGACCATGCTCACGGATACGGCCACGCAGCTCTTCCCACGGCATTTTCAGCTCGAAAGATGTCTCCGGGTTGGTATCCAGCGTTTTGCGATAGTGGTCGACTGGCAGCTGGCCCTGTGCGTATTTGGTGTGGGAGAACCAGTCACATGCACCTTTCGCTTCGGCCAGTCGGCAGCTCGCATCGAGCAGGTAGTACTGAATGGCTTCGAAGGTCTCATGAACCAGCTGGTTGCCCGCAGCGTCAGAGTAGTTAAAGCCGTTCTTCGCCAGATAGTAAGCAAAGTTGGTCACGCCAATACCCAGACTACGACGAGCTTTAGCCGGGATTTCTGCAGCAGCCATCGGGTAGTCCTGATAGTCGAGCAGAGAGTCCAGTGCCGCCACAGCGTAAAACGCCACGTCTTTCAGTGAGTCCAGCGTGCGGATCGCGCCCAGGTTGAACGCAGACAGGGTGCAAAGCGCGATTTCCCCGTTCGGATCGTCAGTGAACGCCAGTGGCTTGGTCGGTAGCGTGATCTCCATACAGAGATTGGACTGGTGTACCGGTGCAATTTCCGGAACGAATGCGCCGTGATCGTTCATGTGGTCGACGTTGGCAATATAAACACGACCAGTGGAGGCACGCTCCTGCATCAGCGTAGAGAACAGGTCGACGGCCGGGATAGATTTCTTACGGATGCTCTCGTCGGCTTCGTACTTCAGGTACAGCTCTTCGAACTTGCCCTGATCAACAAAGAACGCGTCGTACAGGCCCGGCACATCGTGTGGGCTGAACAGCGTAATGTTTTCGTTGCGCACCAGGCGGCGATACATCAGACGGTTGATCATCACGCCATAGTCGAGATGACGAACGCGGTTCTCTTCAATGCCACGGTTGTTTTTCAGCACCAGCAGACTTTCAACTTCCAGATGCCAGATCGGATAGAACGCTGTAGCAGCGCCGCCGCGAACACCGCCCTGAGAGCAGGATTTCACAGCTGTCTGGAAGTGTTTCAGGAATGGAATAACGCCAGTGTGGGTGGCCTCGCCATTGCGGATCTCACTGCCCAGCGCACGCAGACGCCCAAAGCCAATACCAATGCCCGCGCGACGTGACACGTAGTCGATGATTGCGGAAGACGCAGCGCTAATCCCTTTCAGACTATCAGCAGCTTCAATCAGCACGCAGCTGGAGAACTGGCGAGTAGGGGTGCGCACGCCGGCCATAATTGGCGTTGGCAGAGACAGCTTGAATGTACTGGTCACATCGTAGAAGCCCTTAACCATCTCCAGACGCGTCTTACCGGCGCAGCCATCTTCCCAATTCTGGAACAGGCACATGCCGACCAGCATGTAGAGTTGCTGTGGCCCTTCGTAGATAGCGCCAGTTACACGGTTTTGAACGAGATACTTGCTCGCCAGCTGCACGGTGGCGGCATAGCCGAAGTATTCGTCGCGCTTAGGCTTGATGTACACGCCCAGCTCGGCAATTTCTTCCTGAGAGTAGTACTTGAGAAGGTCTTCATCGTAAACGCCACGACTGACGTTGCTGACGATGTGATTGTAGAAATTCGGGTAGTCATACTGGCCGAAGGCGTCCTTGCGGATCTTGAACAGGCTCAGTCGCGCGGCAACCTGCGAGTAGTTCGGGGTTTCCGGAGAGATCAGATCGGCAGCGGACTTCACCAGCGCCTCATGCAGCTGGCAGGTGGTCATTCCGTCGAAAATGCTGGCAGCAGCGCCCATAGCGACAGCAGACGCGCTAACGTTGCGAATGTTTTCGACTCCCCACATCACAACGCGGTTGTATTTTTCCTCTGACAACGGCTCAGTGGAACCGTTACGTTTTACGATGCTTATCATGTATCACCCAATAAAAAAGGCCACTAAATATAGTGGCCTCATGTTAATAGATAAGTACTTACCTATCAATTACCGACTTATAAAATTCCTGCAAGAACATCGCGAACCTGACGGAATTGATCTGTTTGCATACCGGTGTAAATCGACGCGACAGCGTCCGCAAGGTGCTCGTTTTTATTCACCAGCACTTCCTTGCCAGATTGCTTCCGGCGCAACCACGGGGCGTTTGGTTGCTTCTGCGTAGCCCACTGAATGATCTCTTCCTTCGACGTGGTCAGCTTATTCCCGACATAGTGCTTAATCTCGTTTGGCGTGACCTGTATCAGTGGCTTATCCACGCACGCCAGTACGCCAATGCAGATGCCGTATGAGGTCTGAGAGCGACTCGATTGGCTACCAACTGGCAATTCGCAAAACACCATATGAGCCTGCTCGATTATGGGCTTGGCGGTACGCCAGATTTCATTAGCGCGGCGCAGATCGTCGCTGTTTACGCGAACCGTCTTCTTGTTGCCGCCAGCTTTGGTTTCCACCAATGTCAGGCCATGAATGTCCAGCTTATCCGTTTCCAGATCCAGCGTGCCAATCGCCAGGCCAAAGTTGCTCATTGAAGGGTCGACGCCGACCACACGAATGGTTTTACTCATTTTTGGTCTCCTTACCACGTAGCCCAGGTTGGGCATTCCATTAGTTTCTGTTCAAGTGTCTTTTCCGGCTCGCGAGTTGGCGGCTTCGGAATGTCGCTAACAACGTGAATGCTATCGTTGGTTAGAACGCCTGCAGCAATGTCTGCATCGATCATGCTCTGGCCGATGAAATGCCGCATGATGTCGATCAGATGGTGTGCAGCCGTTTCATTCGCGCTGAATACATGGGGGAGAAGAACTTCAATAATCGCTACTTCACATCCCTCCTCGTAAAAGCAGAGTTTCGCCCGCTTTGAAATTGGCGCGTGCCGGTCATAGTCAACAGAGAAGCTGGCGAAGGCAGCACCCGGCATTGCAACGTGATCCGCGCGTGCGTTAGCGTGTCGAATCAGATTAGTGAATGCGGTGCTGATGTGCGTCTCCATTGCATTGAAGAGTGCATTTTCTTGGATGTTCAGCGTTCCGGTTTCAGGAATCACAACGAACCCCGGCCCAGAATGTGGGAGATATCCACCTTCCGTAAATGGATTAATAAGGATCGGCGCAGTGCTTCCTGACGGCAGCATAGACAAACTCGGCATCAACGGAGTCGATGACAACAGACTGGTTAATACCGCGAACTGGTCGTCATTGATATTTTCGTTTTTCCACAAAAGTGCAGGTGCAGCTGCTTTTGCCGTATGGTGGTTTATCAGCTTTATAGACTGCATCACGGCAAACATTTGCAAAAACTGCGTGCGGCTCAAGTTAAACGACATAGCTGCGACCCTCTTTGACTTCGACTGTGATGGTTTCCCGGAACCACGATTTCATCTCTTTGTGGGAGATGATCATCACTGTGCCGCGTTCACGCGCTTTGGCTTCCAGAATCCCCATGAGACGCTCCAGACCGGCAGTGTCGAGCGCGTCGTCAATTTCATCGCCGATAAACAACTCAATATTCTTACTGGCACGACTGGCAACCAGATCCTGCAAGGCAAGAGAGCACGCAATGCGCACCTTACGCTTCTCGCCACCAGACAACGTCTGGAAGGATTTGCTGGAACCTGTTTTGGTCACGCTGATATTGAATTTGTCGCGATACTCGCCTTTTTTCGTTGTCTCCATTGTCGACCATTCGGCAACGATGTTGCCGTCCGACAGCGTGTTGAGATACTCCGCAGTTCTGATGTTCAGGAAAGGCGTAACAGAGGTCAGGATGTGTGAACGCACACCAGCTGGGGAGTAAACCTGGCGAGCTTTCTCCAGCAACAGAGCCTGTTCCTGAATACTCTTTAACTCATTTTTAAGTACTGAATGATTAGATTTATTGGCAGCAAGGTTGTCTTCATGACGTTTAATAACGGCCAGAAATGGGTTTGCCTCTGCCATAATGCGATTCATGTCGGTACGCGCCCGCGCCACCATCGCTTCGACGGCCACAACTTCACGTTCGCGATGACGCAGCGCACTTAGCTCATTGGTCAGGCGTTCGATTCTGGCGATGATTTCTGAGACGTCGGGTGTGGCTGAGACCAGTGCAGACTCGATGCCGAGCGCTTTCTCAAGACGAGCTTTGTGTTGAGCCACTGCCGCTGCTGATGCCTGCGCCTGGCCGATCTCATTACGCGCTTGTTCAATGAAACTCTCCTTCACGGTGGACAAGTCTTCTTCGCAGTAGGGCTTTCCGCACGTAACACAAGGTGCTCCGACCTTTGTGCTGACCTCTTCTGCTTTGGTTTTAAACGAGCGAGCACGGTTCATCGACTCGTTCTGTGTCGCTTCTGAAGTGCGGATGCTTGAGCGGATCTCCGTAATCGCACCGCGCACCTTCAGCAGTTTGGCGTCATGCTCTTCTTTGGAGGCCAGCTTGCTGCGTTCGCCAGCAATCGCGTTTTCCGTATCCCGGATCTGTTCCGGCAGCGAGCGAATTTCCATCACGACTTCAGACAGCGTTACCTCCGCGCCAGCCAAATCGACACGGGCCTTGTCCAGACGTTCGCCGCGATCACGTTCCCAACTATCAGAGGACGCTTTGGCCGCCTCAATCTCTGACTGCGCGGTCTCGATAAGCGTGAGACAGGCGTCCATTTTGGATTTTGTAACATCCATGCGTGCGGCAGCTGCATTAGCACGCTCGCGAGCAATGGCATAGGCTCGCGTTAACCGGTCGACGCCAGCGGCTTCTTCAACGATGGTTTTGAGGTTCTTGTCAGACATACCCGGCAGATCTGGCATTGCTTCCTGACTGGCGTAGATGGACGCCATGAACACCTCTTTCGATGCCCCAATCAGGCGTTCAACGAACTCCTGCGTCAGTGTGTCTTTGCCTTTGGTCATATCACCGTCTTCGCCACGGACGATCAGCCGGTTCTTGAACTCTTTGTGTTTGCGGTGGCGAATGATGGCGTAACGCTTTCCTTCATCCTCAACAGTCACCATCACACGACAGTTTTTCTCGTGACCTGTAGACAGCACGTCGTCACCTTTGACGCCATGCGCAGTTTCGCCATACAGACACCACATCAGGCTGTTCATCAAAGTCGATTTGCCCGCACCATTGCTGGCAGCAGAAGAGTCGCCACTGTTAACACCCTGAATGAGCACCAGACCGCGTTGGTCTAACTCAACTTCGGCGCTGGCTAACGCCATGAAGTTCTCAACCTGGAGCTTTAGAAATTTCATACAATGCCTCTAACTTTTTGATTCAAATGCTGGCCTTTTCGCAGTTGAAACTCTGTGTGGGCCGGGAAAGATCTCCGTTTCAGTACGCCTTGTTTGCTCAGTCTTCCCAGATAAAACGCCACAGGGTTTCCGTTGGGTGGGTAGGGCTTGTGGAACATCACCGTCTGGCCTCGTTCAAGTCTTTTCATCGTGGAGATGAAGTCCCGAAAGCTCCCAGAATGGCTCGTTCTCACACTGCCTCCGCACTCTCCGCTTCGGTCAGGATCTCCTGACACAGCATGTCCAGCTTGCTCAGGTCGAAGCCGCCGTCAGTGTCGTGAACGATCTTGCAGTACGCCGCGACGGACTCGCCCAGGCTGTCTATTTTGCTGGTCTCCGCAGTACTGGCAGTGCCTTCCATCATCGATGCCTTGCGGATGAAGTTGCAGACGACCCCCTTCGCGCCCATTGTTTTCAGGACGTTCTGGAGTTTGATGCCTTCTTCATCGCTCTCAACAACGGCACGGAAGCGCACGTAGTTACCGCGGATTTGGTCGTCTTCCACATCGTCCTCAAGGTTCACGAACTTTGGCGCAGAAGTTTCGTGGTGGGTGAATGTGCCGTCAGGGTTGACGATCATGAAGCCAGCCAGCGAACCCACATCGCCCCAATTCTGGTGCGTCAGCGCCCCGATGCTAACCACTCCAGGCAGCACTTCTTTGTGGTTGTGGTAGTGTCCGGACAGCAACAAACGGAAGCCGATATCTTTCAGTTCCTGTGCGTCGATGCCGACATCAGGCATGGTGGGGATCGCTTTGTTGATCGAGGTATGCACAACGACATCATGGTTGTCGCCATCCAGCCCGGAACGCAGTGTTTTGAGGTCGCTGATAAGCTCTGCGTGGTTATTGCGCCAGCTAATCAGGTGGACGGTAACGTCGCCCATTTTGATGGAGTGAGGACGTTTGCCGCAGACGATTTCCACACCGATTGAGCGCAGAGAGGCCGCTGCATTGGCGCTGTATACGGAATCGTTGGTTTCGAGGTCGTGGTTGCCGGCCAGCATAACAACTTCGAGGCCCAACTCTTTGATGATCCACTCGTAAGTTTCGGTCACGAAATGCAGGACGGAAGGCGAGATAGCACCACGAACATGGAAAGTATCACCAGCCACCAGCATGTGCTTGCAGCCCGCAGCTTTCATGGCTTTGGCAGCTTCTTTCGTGGCGTCCAGTTGGATCTCCAGTCGAGAGTTCAGCCCGTCAGCGTTTGTTGTCGCAAAAGCATCCCAACGATGATAATGGGGATCTGATATCACCCCGTATGGCAATGTCATGTGTCTTTTCCTTTGTGGTTATTTTGATACAGATGTTAAGCGTGTTTAATAGGCGAACAACCCAGACAACACGGCACATAAGAAAATCTACAGGCACATGATTATGACAAAATATATAAGTAAGTGAATACCTATTTTATGGAGCGGTAAAGATTTCTAAATGTTACAAGCCACTCTATAATCGCAGTCACTCAATGATGACAACCAAACGAAAAAGGAGAACGGACGGTGAAACGCGTAATTATTGGGACGATGGCCATTGCTCTGATCGGGTGCGTGCCAAAACCGCCTCAAGATGAAAAGTCAGCTGGCGGGTACGTTGATATTTACTCCACTTCAAGCGTAGCTATTGCCCAGGACAGAGCCGACAAATTGTGTGGAAGCCATGCCTATTATATCTCCAACGACAATGATTTAACCAAAGTCATGGGTAGATACGCGCCTTCATTCCCAAAAATCCGTTTCAACTGTGATCTTGAAATGGCCGCTTATCTCGGTAGCAAAGAGGCAAAGGAGATCAAGATGAAGCGCATAGAGGAAGCCTACAAGGAGATGTACAAGGCCCAATATGAGCTGAAAGAAGTGCGCCGTAAGAACGCTGATCCGAAGAAGCTGGAGTCCTACACAGAACGCGATCCGGACGGCACTATTCGCAGCTACAGCTTCTTGGACGGCAAGTCGTGCGAATCCATCGTATACCCAGACGGCACTGGCAAAACAACTTGCGATTAATTCTTCAGAAGCACCTCATATGGGGTGCTTTTTACTTTGGATCGCGAAACAGCATCTGCGTGCCTTTGGGGGACGTGTCGAAAAGGTGAAAACCTCTGCGTTTTAGCATGTCGGCCATTTGCGAGGATTTGACGTAGCACTTCGCCATCATCGGCTGGCTCGGGTTTGAATCGATCATGTCGGACACCAGCATTGACCCATAGCCTTTCCCGCGTAGTTCTTTGACGATACTGACGGCACGGAGTTCAAGTCGTGGCGCACCGGTTGGATCGAGTGCGACACAGAACCAGATTAGCCCTGCTTTTTTGTCATCAGAACGACGCAGCAGGATGTAGATATAATGCCCGGAGTATTGGCCCTGCTCGTTCGTCTTGATTGCCAGTCTGGTCTGTTTCTCAAAGGTTTTACCCCCCTTTGATGTGAGGATCTCTTCGTAGAAGTGACCTTTGCGTGCGCCGTCTTCGAACTCACCCATGATAAATGGCATGTCTACCACAGTCGCTGCCCTTGAATAAAATTCACTCATATATTAATCCCTAAAGCTCTCAGTGTCTTTCTAAGACACCATATTTTATGCCCCGGTAAAACCATGAGTTTACGTTTAAAACGTCTCAGAGAGCTTCTGACGCGCAACGCTGATGTCGATTACCCCAGCTTTTGGGCGAGGGTCGACAAGATTCAACTCTTCAGCACTGTGATACTCCGTATCGAACTCCCGATCGACATGGCGAATGTAGATGGCCGTGAGAAGGCTGTCGTCGTTCAGGAAGTGTCCGTAGGATTTGCGGATCACTTCGCCAACCTTCTCGATCTTCTCTCCGCCCATGCAGAGATGGTTAAACCGGCTGTGTTTTCGCAGCATCTCATCCACCGGGCCGGAGTAGACCTTATCGACTCTCCCGAACCGGATGATATTTCCAGTATCAGCCTCAACCAGACAAACGAGCTTGCCAGGTTCGACCCGGTCTCGCCATGTTACACCAGAGCGGAGTGTGTTGAAGTAGGGTGCGTCTAATCCGATGATCGGTTTACGAAATGCCAGCAGTGGCACGTAACGTATGCAGCTGTTCAGGTGGAAGTGCGCCCCGGCGTCGTGGAGTTTGAGCCGGGTTTCGTTAATCGGGCACTTCGACGCAATGCCGCACAGGTCGCAGAGCAACTTCTGTTTGTTCAGGCTAGTGTTCGATTCAATGGTGTAGGAGCCATCTTCAAGACGGCGAACCCAGCGCGTGCGTTTGAGATCCATAGTTCTTATTCAAATAGTTTTGTCCGGGGCAACGATAACTGACAAGGCGCACCGATGTTTGCAAATGCCTGTTTTACTTATACCCATTATTCACAGGACCGATCCAATAATTAGATCCCCAGAGAGATCCTACAGAAGATCAAAAGAGATCCCCGATCGTCTCCAGCCGTTGCGGTTACTGGCCTGAGAGGGGGTTACTATCCACTATGGAGAGGAAAGTAACCTCTGTAGAGAGCATAATAACCGCTATGAAGAGCAAAACAACCTCTCGGGAGAGTGGTCGTTATCCACTGTAGTGAGTAGGAGACATTGTCTTAACTGGATAACTCAGTGCCTGTTTTTCTACGTCAGGTGGCTGATATTCATAGAGATGTTGGAAGTTTTGCGTTCAGGCGTGTTTGTTTCGACCACACATTATCCCCAGAAGGGGAGTGATGGCTGGTTTTGCAATTACCTGATTTTTATACACAGGCCCGATCCAGTAATTCAGATCCTAAAGAGAACCAAATAGACCCACAAAGACCCAAAAAGATCCCCGTACCCCGCAAACCGTTGTGCCACATGGCCTTAGAGGTGATCGATATCCACTATAGAGAGAAGATCAGCCACTATGAAGAGTAAACCAACCACTGTAGAGAGTAGAAAAACCACTATAGGCGGTAGGATAACCGCTGCGATGAGTGCTACTATCCACTGTAATCAGTAAAGGCCACCAAATCGGTCGAATAAAAAGAGACACTTGGAATGAGCGAAAACGGCAATAAAAACATAGCGATCGTTGAAGCATTCTCAGAAACAGACAAAAAGACCGGTGAAGTTGTTACGTTAGTTCCTAACACCAACAACACAGTTCAGCCTGTTGCTCTGATGCGTCTTGGTCTCTTCGTTCCGACGCTGAAATCGACCGCCAGGGGCAGAAAGGGGCAAATGGTCTCTATGGACGCCTCTGCTGAACTCAAACAGCTGTCTCTGGCCAAAGCCGAAGGGTACGAGGACATAAGGATCTCCGGCGTTCGTCTGGATATGGATAACGACTTCAAAACGTGGGTAGGCATCATCCACGCGTTCGCCAAGCACAAGGTTGTTGGCGACACTGTCACGTTACCGTTCGTCGAGTTCGTCAGGCTCTGTGGCATACCAACGGCCAGATCGTCCGCGAAGTTACGCAAGCGCCTGGACAGTTCTCTAACTCGTATTGCCACAAACACTATCTCATTCCGCAGTAAAGGCTCTGATGAGTATTACGTGACGCACCTTGTGCAGACAGCAAAGTACAGCACAAAGAACGACACGGTCTCGCTGCAGGCTGATCCTAAGATTTTCGAACTCTACCAGTTCGACAAAAAGGTTCTTCTGCAACTCCGGGCAATTAACGAACTCTCCAGAAAAGAATCCGCGCAGGCGCTCTACACCTTCATCGAAAGTTTGCCACCTGACCCGGCACCAATCTCGCTGGCTCGCTTACGCGCCAGACTTAACTTAACCAGCCGCACCATTACCCAGAACGCGACAGTCAGGAAGGCGATGGAGCAGCTGCGTGAGATCGGCTATCTCGATTACACCGAAGTGAAGCGCGGCAGCTCGGTCTACTTCATCATCCACTATAGGCGGCCGAAGTTACGCCCGGCATTGCCACCAGTTAAAGCTGCGCCGGAAGAACCAGAAGAGCAGGAAGATAGCTTGCCTGGTGATGATCAGGAGGACATCATCGATGTTGTTCCTGAAGAAAAAGACGGTGAGATGGTCATGTTAAGCAAGGAAGAACTGGCGATTCTCGAAGAGCTGCGCAAAGCTAAAACTCGTAAATAGCCCAACCACTGTAGAGAGTAGAAAGGCTCACTATCCACTGTAGTGAGCCTTTTGTTTATCTGGAATCCGCTATCCACTGTAGTGAGTAACAGCAACCGAAGAGTAACCACTGTAGGCAGTGGCACGCAAACAACGAAATAAATGTTAGTGGTTACAAACCTAGATGAATCAAGGGCTGCGAGGTTAGTGGTCACTGGGTATCTTGTTAAATCTACTCTCTATAGTGGTTATCGTTGTTCCCTTCGTTATTGGCTATCCACTGTGGAGAGCAGAATCGGTTGGCTGGGTTTACTAACCACTGTAGTGAGTAGATATCCGCTGAAAACAGTGAAGGTTTACTCTCCATAGTGGATACCCGCTGGAGAGCGCATTCCATCACTCGCTATAGTGGTTGTTTGCTGCGAATGAACGCCTGTTTACTCCCTACAGTGGATAGCGACGTCGATAATCGCCACTTTACTCACTACAGTGGTTACCGGATATCACGGCAGCCGTTTTACTCACTACAGTGGTTACCGGATATCACGGCAGCCGTTTTACTCACTACAGTGGTTGGATTGCATACCTGAAGGGTGTTCTACTCACCACAGTGGTTATGAGCAGGATACGCACGCGGTGAGCTGGCTACTCACCGCAGCGGTTAGTGTTATCAGTGGATTTTCTTCAGCAGACCCCAGAGTGTCCCGGCCTTCGTCGTGAGCTTACCTGTTTCCGGATCGTACATGCGCCATTCGCGATGCTGGTGGACAATGACACCGTCCTCACGTTCCAGACGTTCCAGCACGCCGGGTTGCTTAAACCCTTTGGCACGCCAGTAGCCGCTTGTTTTTTCGATTTCCAGACCTGCCAGTGTAACCGCCATCAACCAACCTCCTTGCAGTCATCGAAAAGGTAGCTGGCGTTCTTCGCGTGAACGCCGTAGACATCACCTGATTTGTTGTAAACGAACTTATCTTCACCCACGCCAGTCAGTTTGCCGTTACGTTCGGTGAGATAGGGGGAAGACAGGACGCGATCATCGCGCACAACATAAAACTGTTCGCCGCTGTCCACAACCATCGCGCCGTAGCTGGCTTTGACGACATTGCGGATCACGTTGTTTTTCACTTCGGCCACTGACATCTCACACTCATAGACGTATGTGTCCGCGTAGACTGGGAGGGAGAGCAGCACCAGAGCCAGGGCTATTTTCTTCATGCCACGACTCCTTTGATAACGCCAAATGCTGAGTCGAATACCAGCACTACGGCCAGCGCATTAATCATCGCGCCATTAACAGGCGCCAGCGCTTTACGGATTGCTCCGGTGAAGATGCAATCGAGCACAAAAGCTATCGAGACAATAAGTAATAAAGTGTCTAATACGGTTTTCATGATAGGTAGATACTAACTTATATATTTTTTGCTGTAAATATCACTCAAAAGTGCTGATACCTAAGATACGCTCAAGATGAGCCGCGTCTTCATCGCTTACCGGCATCGTGTCGTCGACGTACCAGCAACTACCGTTGTGCCAACAAACACCGTCATCGTCGACATACACAGAATCTGCATCCATGCCAGTGTACTCAACGAGATTGCGCTCAATTGCCGCTTGAATTTCTTCATCGTTCAGCCCATCGCACTTGACCATGAATAGCGGGTAAACGTCATAGTCGGTGCTGGCTGAAATTCGAACCAAAATCTTCATGTGTCTTCTCCTTGTTGGTAAGTACTTATTTATATTAATGTGCGCCATGCGGCGCACAATCATTGTGTTCAGGCTGGTGGAAAGAACTTCTCCAGCGTGCGGTCGACAGCTTTATCGATGTGCATCAGATGCCAGACGACCATATCTTTACTTCCCATACCGCGGGTGTAGATCACGTCGAACTTACGCCAGGCGGCGTGAAACCAGTGCGGTGTATCATCAACCGGCAGATTCTCTCCAGCCTCCTTGAAGTACTTGAGCAGCATGGCCTGTTCAGCGGTGGGCGTCGGGCCAATCTCTTCCGCGTACATTCTGATGAAACGCTGCCAGTCGGCTTCATCTTCTGAAGGTTCCGGTGCGTTCATCTCTGCAATCGCCTCACGCAGCTGCGTCGCCCATTCTGGCTCCGGGAAGCCCTGGGCAATTTCGGTATCCACTACATCCAGCGCAGCGTTGGCCGCGTCATACAGTTTCTTCACGCTTTTTCTCCTGCATTAAAAGGAACACGGTCATTGCCGCTCTGAAAGGGTTAGGGTTCTGGATCAGATGTTGTGGCGTTGAGCTATCCACCTTTCTGTGGGCCGCTCTCCACTCGCCAGGCTGTCTGGCGGGGATTACGCCGATTCTGTGTCGATAAATAATGTCCCACGCATCTTCCGGATCGTTACACCAGTCGAAGGTTCCGGCTCCGTTCGGGCCGATGGCGACCACTGCTGTGTAATCGCCTTCCTGTGAGCCTTTCCAGCCATATTGTGAGATAAGCGGTCGATGGCCGGTGGCTTCCGCGACCAGGCAGTTAATCTCAAAGTCCGTCATCTCGCTGTAATTTTTCATTCCCGATCTCCTTCTCATCCGTTGCCGAACAACTATGTGGCGTTGTCACTTTGTACTTCTACGGATGCTAATTCCGTATTAGTAACCAATTTGTTTTCTTGTTGGTGATAATACGGAAATAAAAAAGGCGTCCAAGTGGACGCCGTATCTTTGAAAAGGCTGTTACTTCAACGCGATAAACGGAGTATTAGCCCCTTCAGTCATGTACTGAGGCAACTGGCCATTCCATTTGTTGATGGCTTCCAGCTCCATGACGTTCGGGTTCTGACGTAATGCTTCACCGCGCAACTTGATGGCATCAGCTTCTGCTTGAGCACGCTTGCGGATAGCGTCGGCTTCACCTTCGGCTTGTTCACGCAGCATGTTCGCTTCTGCCTTGCGCTGCTCAACTTCCTGCTGGCGCTGGAGCGTTTTCTGGTTCGCGGTCACTTTGGCATTGATAGATTCGATGACAGTGTCCGGGTAGTCTGGTTTGCCCACCCATGACAGGCTAATAACCTCAATACCTACCGGTGACATTTCTGCCTGAATGTCTTTCAGCGCATTGTCGAGCAGAGACGCCTTGCCACCGTCGATGAACGTGTCGGTAGTCATGCGGCTGGCCAGACGGTTCAGTGAGTCCGCAATCTTCTGGCGCAGATCAGTGTCGGTAATGTCATCAACACCTTTGCGATAGGTCTGGAATACGGTAGTTACTTTGTCGTGATTAACCAGATATGCCACACCAATTTTGTGGCCGATGGCTGTACCGTCGCTCATCTGGAATGTGAACGGCTCATCGTAGGTTTTCATCTGTTTGAAAGTGGGGAAGGTGTACAGCTCGGTATTCAGACCAGTCCACTGACGGCCAACGCCGACAACTTCACCGATACCTTTGTCTTCACCCAATTTGTTTACCTTAATGCCAACGTATCCCGGTTCCACGCGATCGCAGCCGGTCAGACCCATTGTGCAAATAGCAGCCAAAGCTACCGCCAGTAAACCTTTCTTCATTACTTACTTCTCCTTAGTTTTGTTGAGTGAGTTGATATACCTGCGGCCAGCTTTTAACAAGGCAACCGGGAAGACTACAGCGATGGCAAGTCCGATAAATAAGGCCAGATCGCTTTTAGTTGAGATAAGCGATGGAACCAGTAAACCGTAGATAAAGCAGACTGATATCACCGCTGAAACAGCCATGAGATAACCCTTGATCATGTGTTTCCTTTTGTCGTTTTGGTGTAGAAATGATAAGTAAGTACTTATATATTTTCAAGTATAAAAAAGGCGTCCAATGGACGCCTTGTGATTACGCTTCTTCTGTCTCTGCCGGGGACGACTCTTTCGCTCGCCGTTCGTCTATCGCCTGGAGTGCTGCAATGATTTCCGGGAGTGGCTTTTCGCGGTACATCTCGACGATCTGCGATTTGGTGTATTTCTTATCGCCAATTTCCACACGCCCGCTGGCGTTCTTGGGCAGGTATCCTTCCTCCAGCATGTACTCAACCAGAGATTCGATGACGTCCAGCCCGCGAGTCGGGTCGAAGTAGAATTTCCATGAGCATTTGCCAAACGGAGGTGCGACTTTGTTTTTAATGCACTCGGCGCCAACGTCCTGTCCGATCTTCTCTTTGCCATCCTTCATAACGGATGCGCCCAGACGGATGCGCACCGACGCGTAGAATTTCGGAGAGTCGCCACCCGGAGAAGTCGTCGGGTCGCCAAACATCACGCCAATTTTGGTACGCACCTGGTTCAAGAAGATGATGCACGCGTTGTACTTACGCGCCCAAAGCGCCAGAGTAGGGAAGTTCGCACTCGTCGCGCGCGCCAGCGCCGTGTTGTCGTTCATGTTCAGCTGATCTTTGTCCTTCGCAGTGCCTTCTGCCATCTTGTCGAACTTCTCAGCCTTCGAGTTCGGAACCATCGACGCCAGAGAGTCGGCTACGATGCAGATAGGAGCTGTTTCCGGGATAAGCTCTTCGTCGCGCACCAGCTTGAGGATTGTGCCGATCAGCTCTACGGAGTCTTCGAAGGTATCCGGCTGTTTGTAGACCCACTGACCATCGTCTTCGTCGGCGTTCAGACCGTTCGCTACCGCCAGACCAACGTCGAAACTGTTTTCGTGGTCAAGGAATACGGCCAGACCATCCTGTTTCTGTGCTGACACCATTGCAGCCGTCGCGAGGAATGTGTTGTGGCTGATAATCCCGTTAGACCAGAAAGAGTGTGTTTCCGGCATCGCTACGTCGAACGTTGGTGCTTCACCTTCCTCAATAGCCACGACTTCGTCGTAGAACAAGTTAGAGTCAATTACCGCTGCCAGTTGTGCAAACAGATGCTCGTTAAAACGATTCTTTCTGCCAATAAAGGAGACATAGATTTCTCGCAGTTTGTCTATTCCGACACGATCGCCGCGGCCAATAACGTGATCTACCAGAACGTAGTCTTTACGAGAGGTCTTGGTGAGTGACTCGTAGAGTGATTTCACTAAGCCGCTGATGTGCGGAACGTAGCCTAAATAAGTGCGGTCCAAACTAACGTCCCGTTTGGTTGCCACTGCTAAACGAGCCGGAGACTCGAACCCAATCGTTGACAGGAAAAGGTCGTAGTTAGAGCCACTGAATGACAGCCGGTAATATATGTTTTTATAACCTGCGACGTGTTTTTCAGAGATAGTTGACGTAATCCCCAGATTCAGGAGCATGAGGCGAATTTGCTGTAGCAGCAGCCCACTCGCGCTCACAACCTCAATGCAGCGACCATCATTGACGTGGCATTCCAGCTCAAAGTAGCCGCGAAGGAATGCAATTTGAGCCTCGCTATTGGCGCGACGCACACTCAACGGAACCTGCTTGCCAGCAGCTTTCTCATACTCCAGACCATATTCTTTAAAAAGCAGCGAACGCACCTCTTTGCTAAACAGCACATGGTCTTCCGAGCCGTTATGTTTTCTCGTAACTGGCATCTTGTCTGATACCAGCGAAATGAGGCGGTAGTACTCATCCTTGATGAATGGATCTGTGTTAGAAAAATGCACAGAATTTTCAGAGGCCACGTATCCGTCAGCAATTAAATAGCCCATCAGTTTTGCGATATTGGCATCCAAGTGCTGATCGCCGAATTGATGTGTGCCAACCATTGAAGGAATCGTGTCGCCTACACTGATTTTTTCAGCATACCGCCAGACGATATTGCCTAAGTCGTCAACCACACGAATTGGGTGACGGAACGTAGCCTCGATGTAACCTCCTGATGCCAGCTTAATGCGCTTGAATTTGCGACGGTTGTTCCATGTCAGGTGTGAGGTCTTCTCTATCACGCCATTTTCATTGATGAGTCCAACGTTATGCTCTACATCGCGAGTAGTGCATGTTGCTTTGTGCCCCTCAATCTCAAACAGTTCTTTCACTGTTACCATTCCACGCTCCGTCAGCAGCATGGTGTCTGCGGTAACACATTTCCCCGCGCTTGGTGGCCCGAAGACTTCAACGATACGTCCACACGGAAAACCACCGTCGTAACGTCCGGAAATGGCTTTGTTTAGTGGAGGGAAACCGGAGTCAATCCAGTGGGAGACCTTCTGGATCTCGTCATTGCTGCCGATTTTCTTTTTCAGCGCCAGTGCCAGTGCGGATTTGCCTTTTGCCATGATTAGGCTCCTTTTGATTCGTTGATTCGCTTCGAAGCAGCGGCTTCGTCAAACTTGATTGCGTCGTGGTTCAGGTGTTTGGCGACGCGAGCGATGATCTTCACGACCTGCTCGCTGACCAGCGCGAACTCGCGCTCAGTTGCAGAAATGCCAGCAGCGCCCAGAATGTTCGGCAGCGCCACCACAGCGTGCTCGCCGTGGCAGAAGACAATCTCTTTAGCCAGCATGGTTGGCGTAGTTGCCCCGCCATTAATGATGGACTTCAGCATCAGCAGTACCTCTCAAATGGCAGAACAAACACTTCCAGATCTTCCAGAAACGACCGGAAATTCAGCTCGTAACACATCTGTTCGAAGGCATTCATGTCGCGTGCGCCTTTAATCGACTCGATTTCGCTGGGTGGGAATTTTGTGTCGATAAGGTTCATCAGCATCATGTTGCGCTTAAAGGCTTCGAGCATCCGGCAGCCCGTCTTCTCGTTGAAGGCGTTCTTTGCCAGCTTGTTGAATGCCGTCTTATAGCGACCCTTATTGATGACAATGGAGCCGTCGTTAATGCCGCGTACCATTGCGGCCACGCTTCCCCACTCATGAAGCAGCTCTTTCGCGCCACCATCACCAATGCCGCCGACGCCTTTGATGTTGTCCGAGTTATCGCCCTGCAACGCTTTCGCTTCCAGAAACGCGCGTGGTGTTGGCAGACCTGTCAGCTCTGCGAACTGTTCGAAGTTCACCTGCTTGTGCTTGGCATCTTCACGCAGGCTTACCCAGCTCACATTCTCGCGAACCAACTGGAGCCAGTCGCCATCGCCCGTCAGCAGGTAGATGTGATCGACGGTCGGCTGCGGAGCCAGGCGAGAGACCAGCATTCCAGCCAGGTCGTCCGCTTCTGCGTCCTTTGCAATGAGTTGGTTAACGCCCAGCGCGGTCATCATTTTCAAGATGTACGGCTTCTGGATGGCAAAGCCTTCTTTCATCTTCTTCATATCCGGGTCGTCATCGCGATTCGCTTTGTACTCCGGGTAGAAGTCGCGACGTTTGTCGCTGAATCCATCCCACAAGATCATTGGGCGGGCATGGAGAATTGAGGCGTAACGACGAACGTTCTTCACGAAGCCAAAAGCCGCCTGAACTTCCATCTCGCCGTTGTGTAATTTGTCGGATTGCTGGTGGTAATAGCCAAGGCTGTTACCGTCCACAAAGAGATAATTCACCGGTACACTCCTTCCAAAAAAGTAAGGCGTCCGTAGACGCCTTACTGGTCACGTTATGGGATTACAGAGCGTCCAGTTCAGCCAGCAGGTCGTCGAGACCTTCGTCAGCTGGTGCAGATGCAGTGGCAGCAGATGCTGAAGCACTTGCAGCTGCGGCGGCTTCCGGAGCTTTAACTTCTTCCGGTTTAGTTTCCGGCTTGAACTCAGCTTCAGCGGCACGCAGGATCTCTTCATCAACCAGGCTGGTGGACTCTGGAGCCGGAGTGTGTGCTGTAGCGACAGCAGCTGCACCTTCCGTATGACCAGTGATAGAGCCAAAGCCTGGCAGTTCAGCAGCAGCTGATTTTGCAGCGGAAGAAATGGCCGGAGAGGACATTGTTGCTGCCGGAGCCGCGATACCAATCAGACGACCCATAGTGCGAGCCGTAGACAGCAGACGGGTTTCGTCAGCCTGGTTCGCGTATGCGATCAGATCGTGTTGGGTAGTCCAGAGCTTCTCAGGAATGTCGCCTTTGTAGACTTTACGTTTAGGGGATACGTCATACTTGGTGTCACGACCGGAACCGGTACGCTTAATCAGGAACGCATAACCTTCTTCTTTGCTCAGTGGATTGCCGATATCATCCGCAATATCTTCGGACATCACTTTGCAGATATCGTCGAAGACCGTAGACGGCAGCTCAATCAGCTGGCATTTCTCTGCGTCCGCAAAGTCTTCACGCGCAGACAGAACACCGTTGACCAGATAACGCGGTGTAGCACGCATACTGTTAATGCGCTCTTCCATCGCTTTGTTGCCCTTAAAGCGAGCACGACCTTCCATAACCATCTCACACAGCTGGCAAGCGTGGCCGTGGGTGTGCTGTTCGCAGATGTAGGCGGTGGTTACATCTTTGCCTTCCTCATTCTGATGCTTAACGTAGTGCATACCGAAAGTCTGGAAGAACACGCCATTCGGGTCGTCCTTGTTCGGGAAAATGCGCAGATAGTTATTGCCGTCTTTCAGACGGGTCAAATCAACGTTATTGCCACGTTTAGAAGCAATATCGCCACGGGTCTTGTTAAGCAGATCAAGTAATGACTTAGACATGTATTTCTCCTTGTTGTGATTGTGGCCATTGGCGCTATGCGCGTTGGGCGTTCGTTTATTCGTGGCTCTTTCGAGCGAGAAGAATGATAGATCAGTACTTACTTACGTTCTAGCATAAATTAACGGGAAGAGTGGAAACGTTCGGCGCCCAAACGTTCAATCTCCACGATAGCCATTTTGGACGCCTGGACAATCATGTCGCGGCGGTGGGAAAAGGCGGCAACAGCGTGCTTGTACAGGTCAGCAACGTGCCGGGCATCGTCGAGTTTCTGGCGCTTTGCGAGGTATTGCGGGTTGGTTCTTACCTTAGCCTCCAGTACGGATTCATTGAACTTAATGCCGTTCATACTCAGGTTCTTACGCTCATTGTCGTAGATTTTCGCCTCAATCGCATCGAGGGAGAGTTTTGCATCTGCGACTTCGCGTTCTGCCCGCGCCAGCTTAGAGCCGTACTCCATCAAGAGGCGCGGTTGCTGACGCCAGACTTCCTCAAGATTGTCGCGGTCGAACTCCAGGTCGGACATAATTTTTTCGTAGATATCGATGTTCATGTTGATAGGTTCCAGCTTACTTTTGTGTATCTGATTATATCAAACAAACAGAGCTTTACTGCCATGATTGGCGGTAGACATTTTTGGGGCGAAAGGGGAAGATTGAGCTTTAACAAGGAATTTAAAATGAAAACCCCAAAGACAAGCAATAAGACACAAAAAGAGGCGATGATTTACCAAAAATCCAGCGCCTACGGACACGCTGGAGAGTATTTGTTTGCCTACTGGATATCACGATACTTTGGCTGGCCTTGTCGACTATTGAGTGTTGACATGGGGATTGATGCTCAGGTTGAAATGTTTGCAGATGACACCAAATCAACAGGGGCTTTTATTTCTGTTCAGGTTAAAACTACCTCAAGACAGATGGAAGAAAGTTTAAGTGTTAGAGTTGGTCTTGATAACCTTGGCTATTGGAGTTCTCAACATGAACCGGTAGTAATTGTGCTTGTAAGTCTTAATAAAACCAATGTTAACGATGAGCCTGAAATATACTGGCGACATTTAGATAGCGAAAGTCTTGAGAACTATTCTGAGAAGGCGCGAAAAAATAAGGATTCAAAAACTAATATCATCTTTGAATCGCACAAGCATCGTCTTCGTCCAAGGCACAAGCAGGACTGGTCGAAGCTATGGATGACCGAGCTTGACAAGGAAGTCGTTAAGATGGCAACCAGTTCAAAACATGACCTAATGGTAGTCATTCGCGAGATAGATGAGGAAATTGAAGCTACAGGTGATCCAGAAGAGGATTTTAATTTCCCTGTTTCCTGGGAAACATATCCTCACACCTTAAACAGACTGCTAAATGACTATGATGATTTTCTTAGACTAAAAACTGATAATAAATTACTTGTCATGCAATACCCTGTAGTGCAGCAATATATGGAACTCTGCGATCTTCATTTAGAACGGCTGCTAGGTTATTTCTCAAATTTGGCATATCACTTCAGAAGTGAAAGTTCTATGTTTAAAGAAGAAATGGAAAGCTGTTTCCCCGTCAATGTCCAAATTCAAGAGATCATACGGGATAACATATATAACTATTAATGAAAATGCCCGAAAGAATCGGGCCATTTCATTAAGCGATTTTCTTACCAAAGATGTTGGACAGAGTGACTCTGGTCTGGCGTTTCAGCCTGTACTGTCTCACATCGCCAATCTTGTTCACTTCCATAAACTCTTTGGCCACCTTCAGCACCAGCCGATTGCGGAACACTTTGAACGCCTCCAGCTGTTCCTCTGGGTTATCCGATTCGTAGATCTCCAGCAGATACTGGCACGCCTTCGGATCTTGCGTTTTGAGCGCCAGCGCTCTAGCACATTTACGCAGACGACTGACTTTATCGGCGCCATCCAGCCCGGCGAACGCCAGCGCCAGATCTAACGTGACCGGGCAGTCGATGATTTCCCAGAACTGCGACCGCATGGTGGCCGCAACTGCTTTATCCTGAAAATCCGCTGGGATAGCCGCCAGCGCTTGTGCAATCTTCTGTGCCTCGTTCATGGTGTTCTCTTTATTCATTTGCTAATAGTCTCCGCTACCTCTGCCAGAATTGCTTCCAGCTTTTCGCCTTCTTCTGGGCGAAAGTACAAAATGTTCGGGTTAAATCCGTAGAAAACGGTCACATCCAGCTCCGGCAGATACTCTTTGCGTCCAACCAGGTCGGATGGTTTGCTCTTGTTGTTGAAGAGTGACGTCGCACGGCTGCCACACGTCAGCACATAGGTCGGACGCACCAGATTGATCTCTTCACGCATAAAGTCGGTGAACTGACCGATCTCGTCTTTGGTGTAGTCCTTCTCTTTGTCCTTCACCTTTTTGCACACGCCGGTGACGTAGAGATCACCCATGCGCAGATCGCCTGCAGTAAGCAACTTCGCCTTAAAGTCGTCGTAGCCGTTCTCCATGAAGTAACCGGTACGCCCATCATTGCCGTTAGCGTTGTCCAGAATGACCATTATTTTCGGCTTAATGCCAATGCTTGGGCGGATCAGGTCGTCTCCCAGACCCATTTCGGCCGCCATGCGAGTCATCAGTACATTCACTTCAGCAGAGCGCTTAGGGTTCATCTCGAACGGTCGAGAGGCTTTTACAGCGTCGATCACCAGATTGCCCATCAACTCTGCCTGGTCGCGCAGTCGTTCCGGATCTGTCGCTGGCAGACTGCCAGGCTCAATCGATACGAACGCACCAACTTTTTGCAGTGACTCGCGTACCCGGCTGTTACACGCACGCTTCTCGACCGCTTCCTCAAATTGCTCAAGTGACTCGAATTTGCCGCCAACTTTCTCACGCGCTCTCATGATGGCCTGGCAACCATTCTCAGAGCAGCCTTTCACAGCAGAGAATGGCGCATACAGAACCTGGCTGCCGTCTTCCAGCGTGCGGATCTCAATTCGGTTAGATGACACGTTAACGTCTGGTGGCAATACGCGAATGCCATAGGTCAGCGCATCCTTAACCAGCCCCTGGTGCTTATCCTCGCCCAGAATGGTGAGAGCAGCAGCGAAGAACTCAGCAGGGTAATGTGTCTTTAACCACATAGACTGATAGCTGATCAGCGAGTAGGCAACGGAGTGTGATTTGTTGAAGGCATATCCACCGAACTTCTCAAAGGCGTCCCATATTTCTTGGGCTTTCTCAGGGCTAAGACCTTCCTGCTCGGAAATAACTTTGGCAATTTTCATGTGTTTTTCCCGTCATTAGCTTCAAACGCTAGCTTTTTTTAAGATATTTGCGATTTGAGTGTTAGAGATGCCGAATTTTTCTCGCAACTTTTCATAGGTTGCGCCAGCCTTGCGCAAGGCGACCACCTCAGCTCTTGCTTCAGCATCCAGTTTTTTGGATGCTCTTGAGACAACGATCGGCCCACCAACTCGTGCCCATTTCTTCCCGGTGACGATATGGTGAATGTAAAGCTCAGTTAAACCATTTTCGGCCGCGAGGTCTTTGTTCAGAGCGCCTTCTGACTTTTTAATGCGAATAGCAATGACGACTTCGTTGGTTAGCTTGGCGTTGTAGCGCCTCTCACCAAACTCAACGGTATCGTGTGCAATGGCGTCAGCCATGTTGTCGACTTGAGTGCCATACGCGAGATTGGAGGGCGCATTGTTTGATGGTCTTCCGTCAAGATGACGAATAAGTAAGCCTTCTGGTCGTTCTCCGTGGAATGCAGTTGCTGCCAGATAATGAACTGTGCGGTCGCATTTGACGCCGTTGACGCTTAGTTTCACGCCCAGATGTCCAAAATCATTGATTACGCGAGGTTTGAGGATTTGCCCCTTCTTCACCCATTCGCCCCCATTGGGGGCTGTTCGTATAACATCTAAAGAGCGAATGCGACCTAAACTGGATGCTTCGTAATAACCTTCAAACTCAGGAATGGATTTCCAAATTTCTTCCACCGTCAAACTCCAAAATCAACAATATCAGCGTTATCACCAATCGCTTCGTCATAGGTTCTGCGTTTGCCGTCAGAGCACATCAGCTTGGCCTTTTTGTGGACTTCTACTGTGCTTCCGTTTTCAAGTGACAGTGTCACCCAACCTGCTTGCGCTCGTTCTACAAAATCGCTGCCGATCGCTTTCATCTTATCCATGTTCTTTTTACCGATAGCGGAACGCAGAGCGTCAGCCTCAGCCATAGAGAATCCAGCGAGTACGCGAGAGCTTTTCATTATCTGCTCTTGATAGAGTAAAACGCCGTTGGTTTCTTTAGTTGCTTCCTCAAGACGCGGATGAATTGAATGTGGAGCCATGAAGCCTTTGGCTACGGAGACATAGTCGTCCAACATGCCTGACTGAATCGGGCCAGGTCGAAATAGCGCGGTAGTAGCGACAACGGTTTTAAAGCTCATTGGCTCAATGCCACCGCCCAGATCTTTAAGTAACTTACGCATGGGGCCGGACTCCAGCTGGAATACGCCCTGCGTGTACCCTGCAGCGAACCCATCCAGAACCTTGCGATCGTCCAGTGGGATAGCATCGAGATTGATGTCTTCCCCGGTACTCTCTTTGATGTAGCGTTTTGCGCTATCCAGCAGATCGAGCGTTGCCAGACCGAGAACGTCCAGCTTAATCAGCCCCATCGCCTCGCAGTAACGTTTATCGAACGCAATACAGCGAGCATTGCCACGCAGCTCGACGGGTGTGCGCTCTACCAGTGGAACGCCAGCAACGATCATCCCCGCAGCGTGACGACCAAAACCACGCATCAGGCTTTGCAGCTTACACGCCGCTTTGAACGCTTCCGGGTTTTTCGTGGCGTATTTGTCCAGGCTGGCCAGTTGCTCGCGCAGCTCTTCCAGCGACAGGCTATCGTCCTCCAGATTCTTGAACTCTTTGGATACCGCCATATCCGCAGCGTCGACACCGTAAATACGCGCAGTGTCACGCAGCGCCGAAGCAGCGCCCAGATAGGTGAAGTTCGGAATACCGGCAACGTAATCTTCGCCATAGCGTTCATTCAGATACTCGATCACCTCATGACGACGTGCCTGGCTGAAGTCCAGATCCGCATCCGGTAAGTCGAGACGTTCAGGGTTGATGAAACGCTCAAACAGAAGACCGTGACGGATAGGATCGACGTTGGTTATGCCGATGCACCACGCCACCAGAGAACCGGCAGAGGAACCACGACCTGGCCCGACAGGAATGCCAGTTTCACGGCTGTGATTCATCAGGTCGCGCACCATCAGGAAGTAACCACAGAAGCCCAGGCGGGTCAGAGTGTCCATTTCGTACTTCAGGCGATCAACATACACACGGTGCTCAGAAGCCGGTGGTGTGTAGCCAAACTCTTTGGTAGTAAGACGCTTGCGCAGCCCCGCGACAGCCAGCTTCATCAGCGTTGCAGGCTCGTCGTCTGCCATCTTGGGCAGTGCTGGTGGCAATTCATGCCAGCGCCATGTGCAGGCTTCAATAATGGTGTCCTGCGTTGTTGAGGCCATTGCAGCTGTTACCGGCACATCCATTCGAACGGAGAAGGCTTTCAGCGCTTCAAGGAGATGGCGGCGACCATTAACGGCGTTATCTCGCTGGTGGGGAATACGCAGACGATGCGGCTGGTCGATTTTGATGTTGTTCGTAACCATGTGCGCAATGTCTTTAATGTCAGCGTCGTCGACCGCTTCGTAATAAGCGGGATAGAACGCCACTGGCTCTATTTTCAGTGCGCTCGCCACTTTCATCGCCCGGACGTTAATCTGGTCGTAGAATGGGGTAGGGTGCGGATAAACCACGCTGTAGAAGTTATCGCGTCCTCCAGCTGTCACCAGCGTCCCGATAATCTTTGCGAAGTCCCGGCGCTGGAATACACTGCCAATGTCGGACGTCAGCAGGATGATGTTGCCTTTGGCATATGCGGCCGCCAGCTGGTCAAGTGCCAGACGCGGGACAAAGTAGAATTGCTCGCGCTTGTTCGCTAAGGTCATCAGTTCGCACACGTCGCGATAACCTTGCTCATTCTTTATCAGTGCCGTGAAGCAGTAGCTGCGATCACGCACCAATGATTCCATACATCCCCCTGACTCTTTCGCCAGGCGGGCGCGGTGCTCGTATGTCGGATCGTCGACCACATTCAGCTTAACACCACAAATAACCGCCATGTCGTCGCCAGCGGCACGCTGCAGGGGGATCACACTGGCAATGTTCATGCTGTCAGCGGAAATGACAGCGGTGTAGCCAGCTTCTCTCGCGATTTTCACCGCGTTTTCTGCTTTTAGAGCCGACTCTCCCAGGGAGAAGTCAGTTCTGACCATCAGAGCCTTCATGTGTTTTTACCTTTCTGGTTTTCTTGATTTTGTCATTGGGGAAGCCAACGAACTTCCCATACATCGAAATCGCAACCTCTTTGGCTGACTGGTGGCACTCGGGCCTATCCGGACACGCCAGACAAGCCCGGCCAGTTTCAGACGCTGCGATAAGAGAGCCGAAACATCCTTTACGCACGATTAACCGAAGATCTTCTGAACCACTTCACGCGCTGCCTGTGCAGACGTGGATGGAAGTTTATTGATAAACGACTTTTCGATGCCGGCAGAGAAATCACCGCGCATCATTCCGATTTTTGCGGACAGCAGCAGCTCGCGAGGGCCGATTGGCTGGCTGATCAGATGCTGTTCATAACCTTCACGGACAAGGTTCGCGAATTTCACCATCTTCTCGGCGTATTCGCGGATGACGCCAGCCTCAGCCAGCATGTTGACTTCAGCCTTAGTGCTCATGTACTTCACGTTCGAAACAATGCCGAAGCGCGAGAAGTTCGCCGCGTTCTGGATGTTCGTACCTTGATAGAGACCCGTTTCGTCGCCAGAGCCGTTAGTGTTGCCAGTGCCAATGAAGGCAAAGCGTTTATGCGGAGTGATACGGCGCCAGTCCGGAGTTGCCTCTTTGATGACCAGCGGCTCTCCTTCAAGAACTGGCTGGTACACACCCAGAATCTGCGGGAACGCGAAGTCATATTCATCAGCGAGGTACACCCAGCCATTTTTCATCGCCAGCGCTAGCAAACCAGGCTCGAAGTAGGTGGAACCATCGCGAGCGAGGATCTGGCCTGTAACGTGTGTCTCTTCCATAGACGCCGTATGCTGGGCGCGGATCAGTGGTCGATTCAGCAGGGCGCATAGCTGCGTAGGAAGAGAAGATTTACCGGTTCCTGCATGGCCCCAGAGATAGCCTGGGATTCCGATTTCTAGCATCATGAAGATGTCTTTAATCAGGTCGAAGTCGCCATACACATAGTTCTTCTTCGCTTCCGGTACGAACTCCGGATATGGCGTGTTGACGTTGACTGTCACCTGTAGTGGCTTTCCGCGTGGCGTTCCCAGCTCTTTGATCGTTACGCCAAGCAGCTCGTGCGCGGCCACCAGTTCGGTCTTGTATTCGACCGTTCCTGCGTAGCCCGGATGTGCGCTAATCTCCGCTACTTTTCCTTCGCCTGAATGTTTTTCGGCACGCTTCTCATTGAGTTTGGCCAGTGCCGTGCGAGAGATCGTTGGTTCATCTGGAAACGCAGAGGTGTACATCTTCACCACTTCGTCCACGTCCAGACCCTTCGCAGACTCAGGAATATTCTCGCAACGGCCCATAGAGATATGGGATTTCAGGTAATGAAAGGATTTGCCACACCACTTGCAGACGATGGCTTCCGGCAAATGTTCTTCTTGCTGTAGTGCAGTAGCGGTCATGTGTTTTTCCTTACTGTTTGTCGTTCGTGGGGTATATCTTATATAAATATATTAGGCTGTATAGTAAGTGATTACTTATTTTTACGGGTAAAGAAATTACCCAAGAATGATACGAGATAGCTCTGTGACGACTGACGGCCCTAACTCTTCTACGCTGTTTACCAGTGCGTAATTTTTGTAGTAACGCCGTGGTGCGTCGGTCAGAACGCCGATAGCCATCAAATCGATGTCACTCAACGTCTCAATTTCTTTGGTGACGGTTCGCAAATGCTGATGGAACCCATCGCCTGCAGCACATGGCGCCCCGTCGCTCATAACCAGCATGATCTTCTTGTCCTCCATTCGCCCTGCAAACAGAGTCGCCAGCTGCGCGACGCTCTCACCATCGACGTTATTGAGCAGGGGGAACGTCTCACACACGCAGCCCATGCGGGCGCGGATCTCTGGAGAGTTAGCTTTCTCATTCCAGTTTTTGATAATGGGCAGCATTAGCGCCTCGAAACGAGTAAACCCGCGCTTCGACATGGTTTCATAATCTGGGCTACCAAACGTGGTAAAGCCGGTGATGATGTTAGGCACATTGATACGATCTAGGGCATCCGCAATGGTGTAGGCGCTGGCGAGTGCCAGTTGAATCTTCCTGCCACCCATTGAGCCGGACAAGTCGATCACCTGCTGGACGCACGCGTTCACCGCTCTGTGGTCTTCTTTCTTGCGGAACACTCGGTCGTCGTTCATTGCCAGACGATACAGGTTCGCGCCATGTATCCGCCCACGTCTCTGGCCTGGGATAAACTGAACTCGGTTGCGGCTGGCGATAGCTCGCTCCAGGTCTTTGGCCAGAGTCGAAGAAACGCCTGCTGACAGATGTTTTTCGATTTTCAGTTCAAAGAGTTTTCTGCCTTCCGGAACCATGCGGTAGCGATCGACAGGTGAGTGCATTGGGATTGCGCCAAATGTCTTTCTTGTGCGCTTAACATGCTCTTCAGCCTCATCAATCAGCCCGATAAAGTCGTATGAACGATCGTATGGACGATACTCAGAAAGCGAGGTGCTCATAAGCTCCTTACTGATGGTGGCCGACAGTGCGTCTTCGGTCATTTCACCGGTTCCGTCTTCCATCTCGTCGAGCGCCTTGAGTGCGTCCTCCAACGTCATTTCATCCGGCGCAGGAACAAAACCTGACTCACTGTCTTCTGGCACTTCAGCGCCATCCTCATTTTCTTTGCCTTCGCCTTCTACGTGATCGTCGGTGTCATCCTCTTCTTCGCCTTCTTCGGACTCCCCACGACCAGCATCGGAGTCTTCGCCCTCATCGCCATCACCATCCCCATCACCAGCGGCGCCAGAGCCATAACCATCAGAGTCATCGGCATCTTCGCGAATGCCATCGCCAGGCGTTGGAGCGCCAGTATCATCACTGCCACCTTCGTCATCAGAATCACCTGATTCCATGCCGGCATCATCGGATTCTGGGGTGTCTCCTGATTCCTCTTCGCCTGCTTCTGTATATTTACTTTCTGTATCACTAATTTCTTTATCTTCTGTAGGTAAGTCCTTATCTACTGATTCAGGCAAATCAGAATCCCCAGACTCTTCCTCTTCTGAGGCATCATCTTCTTGCTCTTCCTTGTCGTCGTCTTCGCCTTTGGTATGCTTTGGCGCAGACTCACCATGAGTCGGTTCGTCACCGGCTTCTGGGGTTTCCTCTGACTCGTCCTCACTCTTCGACGGCTTACTGGCAGACGATTTAAGCTCTGGTAATTTGCCCTCTGGTTTGTCTTTCATATCCTGCATGATTTGGGCGATAGCAGCTGCGACCTTCACGCAGTCTTCTGTGTTCGACATATTGCGAACGGCCACGTCGATGCCATGCTCTTTGAGCAAGGCTACAGGCTTATCGATGAGGTGCCAGTGTTCTTCCATAAAGTCGATGAAAGGGCTTTGGCCATCCCAGGCACGGACGACTGGGCAAAGGAAGAATTTCAGGAACAATTCACGCTGGTTGCCGTGGCAGATTGAAACCGCCTCTGACACTTTGCCCTTGAAGTATTTGTCGATCACCAGGTTCTGTGTGGCCAGCAAATTGCGACGGGTTCCGTTGAATACCTGTCCCATTCTGCGTTCAATAAAAACGTCTTCCAGCGCGTTCCAAAGCCCGGTAGACGGAGCCTTTCCTCTCTCGCGCATCTTCATTGCGACTTTCGGATCAGTAAAGAGGATATGGGCTACCTCATGGTCGAGAAAACCACGTACTGCGTTCATGAGGGTTGGTGACGCGTCGTCCGGTATAGATGGGATGTTTACCAGCACTGGTTCGCCGCGCCGGTTGTAGCGGACATATGCTTCATTACCTCGCTCTGCAACAGGTATCTGTTTGCCTGATAGCATCGCTACAACTCGTTTTACGCAGTCGCGAAAGTCCTGTACCTCTTTCAGCACAGATCTGGTCATGGCTTTGGACATGAGAATTTCCTTGTTATTAAAACAATTTGTTTTCTGATGTGCGTAATTTATCACTGTACGAACAGGCAACTAAGCTGTTCGTACAGGCATCTATAGGCAGGAATGTGTTTTAAATGGTTCTCACGGCAAGGGAGCCGCAACCGGTATTGATGAGAGTGAAATGTTTATTTTTTAGCTCAAAAGTGAAAACCGTCGTATCAACCATCTCCACGGGAAGCTCTTCAGATTCTAGTTCTGTCAGGATCGTCGCGGCGCCATCCAGTCCAATCGCATATGCGTGTCCAACCTCAAGGGCGGTCAATTTAGAAGTTATATTTTTCATTTCATATCATCCAACTGAACACATTTGAAAGTTCGGCAATACTACTACCTATTGTATCAATATGGAATGCACCTATATCAGATGCGTCTTACTTTTTTCTGTAAGCGAATGGTGACAAATTGCTTAAAAACCATAGTATAATGGCGGTATGCCGGGGTTTTGTGCCTATCGAAATTAAATAGATAAGTCTTTACAACCCTGGCCTTTGCTGTAATATCAGTAAGCACTTACCAGAGATAAACAAAACACGCAAGGTTCACTACATGGCTACCAACGAAACAGAGATCAAACAAGGTCGCTACGCAGCTTACATTGACTCGTTAATCACAATCTCGCCTAAAAGTCAGGCTACCATTGCCAAAGAGGTTGGGTACAAGAACGCCAACAACCTCTCCCTCATCAAAAGCGGCAAAATCCCACTTCCAGTCGATAAGGTTCGAGCTTTAGCCGAAGCACTGGAGGCAGATCCGGTTCGACTGATGCTGATGGTTCTGGAAGAACGTCATCCTGAGCTGCTTGAGTTTTTTCGCGAAGAGGGCACTGCACCTCTCTCCGCTGATGAAAAACTCGTTCTAGAAGCGTTCCGTAACCGTTTTGACGGTCAACAGGGTGCGTCAGAAAAGGTGGTAGAGGCCATCAAGTCACTGTGAGAAATTTACACGAATAAGCTCCGTGGCTAGACGATCTCCCTTGAATTTGTGGTCTATCTCGTCTAAGTCTGTTTGATTAACGATAGATGCGATGTACGTTGAGAAGTTATTCAAGGCGTCTCGCATCTCATCCATATAATCGTGGCGATCATAGACGCGATCTATCCCTTCAAGACTGTGGTTCATAATCTTACGGGCCACCTCCTGATTAATCCCCAGAGCAGGGAAATAACTACGCGCTGTACGTCTCAGATCGCGTGGGGTGAATGACTCAACCTCCATCAACTCAGGTCGTTCCAGTATCCTTCTCAGTGCCTGGGCAATGGCCACCTTAGACATTGGCGTATCTACGCCCTTCTTCTTATTCGAAGGAACGAGCCACTGGCTGCCTTTCCCGTACTCGAACAACTCTTCCACGCATTGACGCATCAATGGGCTTAACGGCAGCGCGTGCTGTCTGGCCGATTTGTTTCGCGTACCTTGATTCCATACATTACGTTGAAGGTTGAACTCATCCTTTCTGGCCCGGAGCACTTCATCGGGTCGTCTGGCAGCAACAAGACAGAGCCTGGCCGCCCACTTTGTGCCTTCACACACATTGAAGTAATCCCAGACGTTCCAGAATACCCAGACCTCGGCGTCGGTCAGCTTACGTTCGCGCGGTACTGGCTTTGCGCCACCGGCAACTCTGTTGAGCGACATATCATTCAACGGTGATGTATCAATCAGCCCCTGAAAGGCGCACCAGCTCAGGAACTGTTTCATCAGGGAGAACACGCGTCTGCCCTGGACGATCTTGCCTTCCAGTATCAGTGGGTTCACCAGCTGGTTGACCAAGACCCTACTTATATCACTTACCTTTACATCAGAGATATGCGGCATTACATGTATCAAAACACAATGAACGGCTATTTCAGGTCGACGTCTCGTTATCAGTAAAGATAAGCGAGTGAATAACATGAATGCGGAAGAAAACGACATGTCTCCGTCGAATTTGGCGGTCGACACTGCTGACAAACCAGAAGCGCGTTCGAGGTACTCGATGGCTTCCCGAGAGGTGTTTTCTGCTGCGCGTGCTTTATCAAAGGTGTTTTTCATCGTCCACTCACTGAGTGAAGCCATTTAACTGTATGTATAAACAGTATATTAGGCATAAGTTTTTGTATGATCAACCATAAAATAGCCTGTTTTGTACAATGATTCCATACTTAATAGGTATGGAATCATTGAGAGTCGATTTTTTTAAATCTGAGAAACAAGCAAGATGATTTTAGCGGTTGTGAAAATCTTCAGCACAGGCTGAAAAGTGGGAGATTAACTGTGTGTTGGCGGCGCTCATGAGATCGTGTGCTGGGGTAACAACTGCAAGAATGGAGTATCTGTCCGGATTCCACAAATGCTGTGCATAAACTAAATAAGTATTACTCTTCTTCTGCCGATCTGGAGTGCGAGGTGGCCAGGGCTGTTCGTCGGGTAGCTTGATGTGGATGCGAGCGAGTTGAGCGTCTACGGCATAAGGTGGAAAAGTGAAGACGGCGTCACTGCCGAAGGTATCCGTTGTGGCGTTGTGCTCCTTGCAGTAAATAAATTCCTCTATGAGCTGCTGTTCCAATCCAGGGAACTTTTTGAAAGTGGGGTCTAAAAATGCGGCGCGTGTATCGGGGTTGATCTCGACAATCAGAGCCATTTGGTCGAAGCCTCTGTGCCACTGGCTGCCAGAACAGCAAGAGCCGCATGGCTAATTTCTGATTCGCGAAGAGGGCTAACTGTCAGGATCTGATTAACCAGATTATCGAGATTTTTGGCCCCGTGACGCATCTCAGCGACAGCCCTGCATAGCTTGTATTCAGTGGAGTTTTTGTCGTAAGACCGGATGATCGACATCTCTGGTAATGCCTGGAATAAGAACTCGGCAATTGCCAGGGAGCCAATTACATCAGCACGTAAGCCTTCTGCGGCAAACTTTGCCTGCTCAAAATCATGTTCTGCCAACGCATCCAGTCTGGCGTAAATTTCACGGCCATCAGCGGTAACTTCCTGGATTTTACCCACACTTTCGCGCAGTTCTGCGAGGGATGGTGCGCTCGCCCCTGAAGTAATAGCGCTGCGTTCATGGGTGTGATCTTTGGCATAAGAACCGTGTGACAGGCTGCTTAGTGCCAGTGCCACAACCATTGCGATTTTGGTGATTGAGTCTTTCATGATTTATCTGCCTGCTTTTTGCTGGCTCGTAACTAAGTGTACGCGTTCCCTGAAACTGCGACAAACAGAAACGGCCCCAAAAGGAGCCGTATTGTATTACAGGGTGCTCGCAAAAGCAGCAAATTCCGTATAACCCCCGATAGGTTCGCCATTTACGAACACCTGCGGTATGGTCTCCACCGGCTTGCCAACCAGGTCGCTCAACTTCTCTTTGTCGATCCCGGCAGACACAATATCGATGTATTCATAATCGCCAAAGCCGTGGCCGTGCAGCTGCTTCGCCAGCTCGACCGCACGTTTGCAGTATGAGCAATTATCCCGTCCGTAGATAACGACCTTCATCACTTCACCTCGTGCAGCTGCTGCTTGAGAAGATAGCCTTCCAGGGGCCAGATTTTGGCAATCGCGTTCTGGCGTGCAATTTTACGTCCGATCTCCGGATCAAAGTTCTCCGGGCTGGCGCACGCAGACTCGCCGGTTACGGTGTAGCCGTTCTCCAGCACAAGAACGCAGAATGTCAGCAGTTCGAGTGATTGCGGGGCCGGTTCAGGCTCTTCCTGCTTCAGCCACAACGGTGAGCTGCGATATCCGTCCGCGCCGGTAAAGTAAAATTCGCCTGAGATAACAGCTTCAATGCGTTCCGGGGTAACACGCGCGGCCGTTTTGCCTTTGGCCACAATCTCTTTTTCGATATCCATATCGGTCATTTTGGTTTCCTTACGTTAAAAACGAGCGATTCGGGCACGAAGAATTAGCTCATAGGCTTTCATCGCGTCCAGCTGCTTAATGAGCATGTTGCGGTCGACTTGAGGGAGACGACTAAAAATCTCGGTGGCTGTGAAGCACTCCAGCTTGAAAATACGGCGCGACAGATCTTCCTGTTCCTCTATCACACGCTGCTGGTGAGGCAGATATTCTTTGGTCACGCTTATCTCCTTATTGGTAGGCTTCAAGCGCAATTTTGCATAACTCAGACCGTACACAGTCCTCGCTCTCGAACTCGATCCGTCCAACATATTCAGACGGCTTAAAGCGCTCCATAGCGTCTTCCAGCCCGGATTTGACGCTGCCAGGAAGATCGCATTGGGTGATGTCCCCGTTAACGATAACCGTGACGTTTTCTCCCATACGGGTCAGGAACATTTTCATTTGTGACGCTGTCACGTTTTGAGCTTCATCCAGAATTACCACAGCGTTTTCGAAAGTGCGCCCACGCATGTAAGCGAAGGGGGCAATCTCCACTTTGGCCACCTCTGGCTTTAAGCAGTATTCGAGAAACGAGCCACCCAGACGCTTCTGTAGCACGTCATAGACGGGCCGGAAGAACGGAGCGAACTTCTCGCTCATGTCGCCCGGAAGGAAGCCCAGATCTTCGTCTGCTTGCAATACCGGACGAGTCACGATGATCTTGTCCACTTCCTTATTAAGTAGACGCTGCGCTGCAACGGCCGCGGCCAGGTACGTTTTACCGCAGCCAGCTTCGCCAGTGGCGAACGTTAGCGTTTTGGTATCGAGGGAGATGAGATAGTGGGCCTGGGCCTCGTTTCGCGCTTCGAGAGGAGAGTTGTCGCGCTTCGGTTTCGGAGGCAGAGCAGGGGCGGCAGCCAGCTCGTCAACGATGATTGTGTCAATTTCGTAGCCGTGGATGCGTGGCTTTGACTTCAGTGCCTGACGAGCTGCGCGACGCGCCTGTTTACGTTTGTTTCCCATATTGGGGTCGTCTCAGAAAACGGAAAATAAAGCACGCTAAGCCGGTTGCAGCGGC
>OAUX01000135.1_pt1 | contig 48484 bp, 28 predicted proteins | sample 1501311 | NCBI WGS metagenome assembly OAUX01 (sample SAMEA2580066, study PRJEB22360) | human gut metagenome | reverse complement strand
CAGCAGGCACAGGCGCAGATCGCCGGCGAACCGACGCGGACGAAGGAACGGCAGCCGCAGCCAGCGACCGGAACCGCCGCGGATCCCACGGCGCAAGCCCAGCAGAACGACGAGCAGGGCGGGCTGGAGCGCAAAATGGAGACGCGCCACCTGACCATGATTTCGCTTGGTGGAGTCATCGGAACCGGACTGTTTTTAAGCTCCGGCTACACCATCCACCAAGCCGGTCCACTCGGTGCGATTATCGCCTATGCCATCGGTTCCGTACTCGTCTACTTCATCATGCTGAGCCTCGGCGAGCTGTCTGTGGCCATGCCGTACGCCGGCAGCTTCCACCTGTATGCGAAGCGTTTCATCGGCCCCGGCACCGCGTTCACCATCGCCGTGCTCTACTGGCTGAATTGGGCGGTGGCGCTCGCCTCCGAATTCACCGCCGCGGGCCTGCTGATGCAACGCTGGTTCCCACATTCGCCCGCATGGGTCTGGTCGGCCGCGTTCATCGTGGTCGTGTTCCTGCTCAACATCCTGTCGGTGCGCCTGTACGGCGAATCGGAATTCTGGTTCGCGTCCATCAAGGTGTTCGCCATCGTCGCGTTCATCGTCATCGGCCTGCTCGCCATGTTCGGCGCGATTCCAATCGCCGGCTACGACCATGCGCCGTTGTTCGAGAACTTCTATAACGACGGCTGGCTGCCGAACGGCGTGCTGCCGATCTTCTCCACCCTGCTGACGGTGGTGTTCGCCTTCTCCGGCACCGAAGTGGTCGGCGTCGCGGCGGGCGAGACGAAGGACCCGTCCAAGGCGATTCCGAAGGCCGTGCACACCACCGTGCTGCGTCTGGCGATCTTCTTCATCGGCTCGATCGCCGTCATGGCCGCGCTGATTCCGTGGCACAAGTCCGGCGTCGACGCGAGCCCGTTCGTGCTTGTCTTCCAATCGATCGGCATGCCGTTCGCCGGCGACATCATGAACTTCGTGGTGTTGACGGCGGTGCTGTCCGCCGCGAATTCCGGCCTCTACGTGTGCTCGCGCATGGTGTGGTCGCTCGCGCAGGAGGGTATGATTCCGCGCAAGCTCGCCAAAACGAACTTCCACGGCGTGCCCGTTTTCGCGGTGATGTTCAGCATGGCCGGCTCGCTGCTGGCGCTGCTGTCCTCCGTGGTGGCCGCTTCGACCGTCTACCTCGCGCTGGTCGCGGTTTCCGGCCTGGCCACACTGGTGGTGTGGGCGTCGGTTTCCGTCTGCCACTTGCGATTCCGCCACCAATGGCTCGCGCAGGGACATACGGTTGGCGAGCTCAAGTACCGCGCGCCTGGCTACCCGTTCGTGCCGATCGCCGCGATCGTGATGTGCGTCGGCGCGCTGGTTCTGGTGATTTGCGATCCGTCGCAGCGCTCCACGCTGTTGACCATGATTCCGTTCGTGGCGCTGTGCTACACGGGCTACTACACGTCCGTGGCGTGGCGTGCGAAACGGCATGGCGGGCAGGACGATGCTCAGAACGCCTTGCAAAGCGTTCCGCAGGACGTATCGCAACCCCATCGTGAGGATGGACAGGAAGACTGATTCTGTCAGCGTGCCCGGTATTCTTGGAAGAATGAGTCCAGAAGCCCTTAGTGAACTGATTTTCAACATTGCCAACACCCTTGTCTCTGAAGGCAAGGCAGGCACCCTGACCACCGATCTGATTCCGCCGCAGGCCAAGTTCGCCGTGATGCGCCCGAAGGACCGCGCACATGGCGATTGGGCGTCCAACGCGGCCATGCAGCTGGCCAAGAAGGCCGGCATGAAGCCGCGTGATTTCGCCGAACTGTTCGCCGTCGAACTGACCAATGCCGACGGCATCAAGTCCGTGGAAGTGGCCGGCCCCGGCTTCATCAACATCACGCTCGACTCCGCATCCGCGGCCGCAGTGGTGGACACCGTGCTCGAAGCCGGCAGCGACTACGGCAAGAACGACCACCTTTCCGGCAAGACCCTGAACCTCGAATTCGTCTCCGCCAATCCGACCGGCCCGATCCACATCGGCGGCACCCGTTGGGCGGCCGTCGGCGACTCCATGGCCCGCGTGCTCGAAGCCAACGGCGCCAAAGTCGTGCGCGAATACTACTTCAACGACCACGGCGAGCAGATCAACCGCTTCGCCAAGTCGCTCGTCGCCGCGGCCCACGGCGAGACCACCCCGATCGACGGCTACAAGGGCGCCTACATCGACGAGATCGCCAAGCGCGTCATCGACGAAGCCCAGGCCGACGGCGTCGACATCCTGAACCTGCCGCGCGTCGACGGTGGCGTGGACAAGGACGGCGAACCGCTCGGCGAGGGCGATTCCGAGCAGCGCGAGGAATTCCGCAAGCGCGCCGTACCGATGATGTTCGACGAGATTCAGAAGTCCATGAAGAACTTCCGCGTCAACTTCGACGTGTGGTTCCATGAGAACAGCCTGTACTCCGACGGCGAGGTCGACAAGGCCATCGCCGACCTGCGCGAGCGCGGCGACATCTTCGAAAAGGACGGCGCCACCTGGTTCGAGTCCACCAAGCACGGTGACGACAAGGACCGCGTGATCATCAAGTCCGACGGCAACTACGCGTACTTCGCCGCCGACATCGCCTACTACCGCAACAAGCGCCACCGCGAGACCAACCCGGCCGACGTGGCGATTTACATGCTCGGCGCCGACCACCACGGCTACATCGGCCGCATGATGGCCATGTGCGAGGCGTTCGGTGACAAGCCGGGCGAGAACATGCAGATCCTGATCGGCCAGCTCGTCAACGTCATGAAGGACGGCAAGGCCGTGCGCATGTCGAAGCGCGCCGGCAACGTCGTCACCATCGACGATTTGACCGACGCCATCGGCGTGGACGCCTCCCGCTATTCGCTGGCCCGCACCGACTACAACTCCCCGGTGGACATTGACCTGAACCTGCTGTCCTCGCATTCCAACGAGAATCCGGTGTACTACGTGCAGTACGCGCACGCCCGCTCCTGCAACGTGGACCGCAACGCGGCCGCCGCCGGCATCACCTACGAAGGCGCCGACGTGAGCCTGCTCGACACCACCGCCGACGGTGAAGTGCTCGCCGCGCTCGCCCAGTGGCCGGCCCTGCTGCGCGAAGCCGGCGACCTGCGCGCGCCGCACCGCGTGGCCCACTATCTGGAAGATCTCGCCGCCACGTACCACAAGTGGTACAACGTGGAGCGCGTCGTGCCGATGGAGCTTACCGATCCGGAAGCCCGCGGAGAGGAAGCCGAAGCCATCCGCATCGCCAAGGCTCCGGAACCGGCCCGCGCCGCCGCGCGACTCAAGCTCAACGACGCCGTGCAGACGGTCATCGCCGAAGGCCTCGACCTGCTCGGCGTCGCCGCTCCGGACAAGATGTGAAGCGAATCCACGAAAAAGGGAGATACGCAAACCATGCCTGTGAGTCCAATCTGGCCGGCCGGATCGGCCGTGAACGCCGAAGGTGAGATCACCTTCCACGGCCGCACCGCCGAAAGCCTGCTCGACGAATTCGGCTCGCCGCTTTACGTCATCGACACCGATGAGGTGCGTGACCGCGCCACGAAATTCGTGCATTCGGCCGCCAACGCGTTCAACAACACCGTCACCCACGTCAGCTTCGCCGGCAAAGCGCTGCTGAGCAAGGAGATCTGCCGAATCGTCACCGAATCCGGCATGCTCATCGACACCTGCTCCATGGGCGAGATGCACATCGCGCTCACCGCGGGCGTTCCCGGCCGCCGGCTCGTGCTGCACGGCAACAACAAGTCCGACGCGGAAATCGAGCTGGCCATCGAACAGGGCTTCAACAAGATCGTCGTGGACGAGCCGGGCGAGCCGGAGCGTATCGCCACCATCGCCAAGCGTCTCGGCAAGCGCGCACGCGTCATGCTGCGAGTCACGTCCGGCATCCACGCGGGTGGCCACGAATTCGTGTCCACCGCGCACGAGGACCAGAAGTTCGGCGTGGCCCTGCTGCCCGCCGGAGCCGACGGGGGCAAGCTTGCTGTGCTCGACGACCTGACCGACGTGACGCCGGCAGGGTCGAACGCACGATTGGGGGAGAACGCGTCTTCCGTCGACGGCTCCGACCACTCCGCCCACGCGGAACGCAAGCTCCAGTACGACGTCAAATACCCGTACGACCTGAGCCACGAGAAAGTCTCCGAAGGCGACCGCAGGCTCGCCGAAGCCATGACCATGGTGGCCGACGGCCCGGCGCTCGCCGTGCTCAAGGACATCTACCGCCGCCAGGACGTGCTCGAACTGGTCGGCGTGCACTCGCATATCGGCTCCAACATCCATGACGCGGACGCTTTCATCCAGGCGGCCAAGCGCATGATGCTGCTGCGCAAGACCTTCTACGCCACCGATGCGTACACCCTGCCGGAGGTCGATCTGGGCGGCGGCTATTCCGTGGCCTACACCGACGGCGAGGATTCCATGGACATCGACGTGGAGCTCGGCAGGCTCGCCGACGCGGTCAGCACCGTGAACCGCGCGCTCGGCATGCCGGCCCCGGTCATCTCCTTCGAGCCAGGCCGCTGGACGGTGGCCCCCACCGGCGTCACGCTGTACCGCGTGGGCACCGTCAAGCCGGTCGAGCTTTCCGGCGAGGCGAAGGACAAGTCAGGCAATCCGGTGACGGAACGTGTGTACGTGTCCGTGGATGGCGGCATGAGCGACAACATCCGTCCGGCGCTGTACGGCTCCGACTACACCGCGCGTCTGGCCAACCGCAAGGGAAGCGAGCAGACCAAGCTGTGCCGCGTGGTCGGCATGCACTGCGAATCGGGGGATATCGTCGTCAACGAGGTGCGGCTGCCCGCCGACATCAAGCGTGGCGACATCCTCGCAGTGCCGGTCACCGGCGCATACGGCCGCACGATGGCCAGCAACTACAACCAGGCGCTGATTCCCGCCGTGGTCGGCGTCGGCGAGGCCGGTGCGCACGTCATGATCCGCCGGCAGACGATCGACGATCTGCTGAGCTGGGACGTCAGCGAATAGTCCACGATTGCGTCTCACGGTATGGACGGTTTTCGGGCTTCCTTGCGGGGAAAGCTTCGGAAACCGTCCATTTTCTTGATATTCCGCGGCCTTACGTCATATTGAGACCGTACAATAAGCAAGGTCACACCAATACTTCACATTCAAGGGAGGATGCCTTGGCACAGGAAGATGTTGCGCCGATTCGCGTTGGATTGCTGGGCGCAGGTACCGTTGGTTCCCAGACCGCACGCCTGCTGGTCGAGCAGAAGGACGAGCTTGCCGCACGTATCGGACGACCGATCGAGCTGACCGGCGTCGCCTGCCTCGACCCGGTGGAAACCGATCCGTTCCCGTGGATCGACAAGGCCATCGTGACCACCGATACCATGAGCGTGGCCACCAATTCCGACATCGTCATCGAGCTGATCGGCGGCATCGGCGTGGCACGCAAGTTCGTGCTCGCCGCCATCGAATCCGGCGCCTCCGTGGTCACCGCCAACAAGGCGCTGCTGGCCAAGTATGGTCCGGAGATCTACGCGGCCGCCGAAGCCAAGGGCGTCGACATCTACTTCGAAGCCTCCGTGGGCGGCGCCATCCCGTTCCTCAAGCCGCTGCGCGAATCCCTCGTCGGAGACAAGGTGACGAGCATGCTCGGCATCGTCAACGGCACCACCAACTACATCCTCGACGAGATGACCACCAAGGGCCTCGACTTCGATGACGTGCTCAAGGACGCGCAGGCCAAGGGCTACGCCGAAGCCGATCCGACCGGCGACATCGAGGGCTACGACGCGGCCAACAAGGCCGCGATCATGGCCACCCTCGGCTTCCACACCTCCGTCACCATCGACGACGTCTCCGTCGAGGGCATCACCAAGATCACCGCCGACGACATCGCCGCCGCCACCGCGGAAAACAAGGTGATCAAGCTGCTCGCCGTCGTGGAGAACACCGATGCCGGCGTGTCCGCGCGCGTCTACCCGGCACTGATCTCCAACACCCATCCGCTGGCCTCCGTGCACGGCTCCTTCAACGCCGTGTTCGTCAAGGCCGAAGCCGCGGACGACCTCATGTTCTACGGCCGCGGCGCCGGCGGCGCTCCGACCGCTTCCGCGGTCGTCGGCGACGTGGTCACCGAAGCCCGCCATATCGCACAGGGCTGCACCGGTCCGTCCATCCCGCTGTACAAGGATCTGAAGAAGGCTCCGATCGAGGCGTCCAAGGCCGAGTTCGCGGTCCGTTTCGTGATTCACGACAATCCGGGCGTGCTCGCCGCGATCGCAGCCAAGTTCGCCGACCATGGCGTGTCCATCAACGGCGTGAACCAGGATCTGAAGCCGACGCTGAAGGATCCGGGCTATGACGGCGAGCTGCAGCAGCTGCGTCTGGTCACCCACATGACCGACGAGCTCACCCTGCGCGAAACCGTCAAGGACGTGTGCGAGCTGGATTGCGTGTGCGGAGAGCCGTCGATCCTGCGCGTGCTGAACTGATATCGGATGCGATTCGGGCCCATGATGCGATTGACATGCAAGCCATGCCAAGCCGCCGTCACGGGCCCGAATACGATGCACGGGTGCGGTTCCCCCTGAAATTTGACTCTGGCACTGCCACGGTATACGGTGCTTGATTTGTAATGAAGATGTGACGAAGGACGACGAGAGATGACTCCAGTTACCCGCAAGGTGCGTGTGAAGGTTCCGGCCACCAGCGCCAATCTTGGCTCCGGTTTCGATACGGTCGGTTTGGCTTTGGATTACCATGACGAGCTTGAATTCACGCTGAGCGCCGACCCGGTGAACACCGCGGCGCAGGTGATGATCGAAGGCGAGGGCGAGGACACCCTGCCACGTGACGAGACGCACTTGGTGGTCTCCACGTTCCGCCGCGCATGCCAGACCTTCGGCCTGGGACGCGTCGGATTCATCCTGCAGGCGCACAACAACATTCCGCAGGCGCGAGGCATGGGCTCCTCCGCCGAGGCCATCGTCGCCGGCATCGCCGCCGCGGCAGCCTTCGCGCAGGACGACGACCTCAACCGCGACGCCGTGTTCGAGCTGGCCGCCGCCATCGAAGGCCATCCGGACAACGTGGCCCCGGCCGTGTACGGCGGCCTGACCATGTCTTGGGACATGGAGACCGCGGAAGGTGTCGGATCCGTGCCGATTCCAGGCGGCGAGCCGATGCACAACGGCTTCCACACCATCAACTACCGCGTGGCGGACGATCTGACCGCGGCCGTGTTCGTGCCGGACTACGAGCTGTCCACCGAAAAGGCCCGTCAGGCGTTGCCGACTGAGATTCCGTTCAAGGACGCCGTGCACAACGTCTCCCGTGTGAGCCTGCTGCCGGCCGCCATGAACCCCGCGATGCTGGCCTCCGGCTCGCGTCAGAACGCCAACGCACTGCTGTTCGCGGCCACGCAGGACCGTCTGCATCAGCCGTACCGCGCCTCGCTGATGGAGCCGTCCTGGGCGCTGATCGAGAAGATGCGCTCCCACGGCTTCGCCTCCACCGTGTCTGGCGCCGGCCCATGCGTGCTGGTGCTGCACCATGGCGACGCCCACGAGGAGCTTGAACAGATCGCCGCCGAAGAGCTGGCATCCGGCCATTGGCGTGTGCTGCATCTCGCGGTCGACACCAAGGGTGTGCAGGTGGAACGCGCATGAGCATCCCGCTGATTCTCGCCTCCCAGTCCCGTCCACGCCGTGACGTGCTGTTCTCCGCCGGCATCTGCCCGACCATCCGTGTCTCGCACGTCGACGAACCTGCCGCGCTTGAACGCGAGGCGGCCGCGCTTGGCGTCACCGTGAACGACCTGAGCGTCGAACAGCGTGTGATGATTCTCGCCACGGCGAAGGCCGAGGCCGTGCACCAGGCGTATCGCAACATCGCCGATACCGCGGCGCACGCGCGCGGGGAGCGCGTGGTCGGCTTCCCGCTCCGGGCGGCAGACGATCGCGACGCATCCTCGGCGGGCACAGACGCACGCACGGACAGCGCGCAGTCCGCCGACGAGACGAAGACCCGCGATTTCTCCGGCATCGCCATTCCCACCGTCGCCGAGCCGATCGCCGATTTCGTGGATGGCCGTCCAAGCCTGACCCGTTCGAAGGCCGGCCCGCTGATTCTCGGCTGCGATTCCATGTTCCTGCTGGACGGCGAATGCTACGGCAAGCCGCATAGCGAAGAGGTAGCGCGCGAACGGCTGCGTGCCATGCGCGGTGCCACCGGCGAGCTGTGGACCGGCCATTGCCTCATCGACTTCGCGTCGGGCCGCATGGTGCGCGGCGCCAGCAAAGCGACCCTGCACTTCTGCGAATATTCCGACCTGGATATCGAACGCTACATCGCCACCGGCGAGCCGCTGGAAGTGGCCGGATCGTTCACTTTGGAAGGTTTCGGCGGCGCGTTCATCGACTCGATCGAAGGCGATCCGCACGGCATCATCGGCCTGAGCCTGCCGTTGGCGCGCCGTCTGGCGGCGCAATTGGGCGTCGAATGGACCGACCTGTGGAACGTCACCCGCTCCGACCTCGCGCCGGACGCCGAATATGATGCGAAAACGGGAGCCGCGAAGCCGCTGCCGCCCAAGGAGAACGTGCACCAGCCGGGAGACGGCTGGGTCAATTGCGCCTGCGGTCGCAAGCATTGGGGCACGAACGGCGCGTCCGGCGTGCTCTTGGCCCGCCGCAGCGAGACGACCGGTGAGGTGACGCACGTCGTCATGCAGCACCGCGCGGTATGGAGCGCGGAAGGCGGCACGTGGGGCATTCCCGGCGGTGCCACCGCCGACAGCGAAAGCCCGATCGAGGGCGCGTTACGCGAATCGTACGAGGAAGCCAACATCACGCCGGAGGACATCGACGTGGTCGGCTCATACTGCGAGGACCACGGCCCATGGTCGTATACCACGGTGTTCGCCTTCGAAAAGCCGGGGCATCGTGTCGAGCCCAAAGCCAACGACGACGAAAGCATGGAGATCGAATGGGTGCCGGTCGATGACGTGCCCAACCGCAAGCTGCTGACCGCCATGCGCACCGATTGGCCCAACTTCGCGGCGCGTCTGCGTGCTTTGGCGGCCGTGCGGTAGCCTGCGCGCAGTGTGCCGCATCCTTGGAGCATGAGGGTTGTTAGCGCTAACTGAAGTTGCGTGTACAATAGGCGAACATACCAACAGTTGTGTGCGAAAGGCGACGGGGCATGGCAGGCAAACGCAATGCGGGCAATAAGCGTCCTTCGATGTTCGAAGTGGCGAAGCTGGCTGGTGTGAGCCACCAGACGGTCTCGCGCGTCATCAACCATTCGCCGGACGTCTCCGACGCCACCCGTGAGAAGGTGCAGAGGGCCATCGACCAGCTTGGATACCGTCCCAGCAACTCCGCCCGCGCGCTCGCCTCGCACCGGTCCCGCACCATCGGCCTGATCGCCGGCGGCCAGCATTTCTATGGCCCGATCTCCACGATTTCCGCGATTGAGACGATGGCCCGCCAGCATGGCCTGTTCGTGACGGTGAGCATGGTGCATGAGGCGCTGTGCTCGCAGGAGGAATTCGACGACCTGTGCCGCACCTTCGACGAGATGAACGTCGATGCGTTCATCTTCCTCACGCCCACCGATGTCATGTTCTCCGCGGCATGCCGGACGCGGATCGCGCAGCCTCGTGTGATCGTCACATCCACGCACGGTGGCATCGGCGTGCAGGACGGCCTGCGGCTGATGAAGTCCGCCGACCGCCGCCGCGTATCCGTCGTCGGCATGGACCAATGGTCCGCGATGGCCGACGTGATGCATCTAGTCGTGGAATACGGGCACCGTTCGGTGCTGTATTTCGCCGGTCCCAAGGAGTGGCGCGACGCGGCGACGCGCCTGCTGGCATGGAACAAGCTATGCGCGGCCAATGCAGTCAATTCCGTGACGGTGCAGTGTGAGACCTGGGAATCCTCTGAAGCGTACGGCAAGATGAACCACATTCTCGACAACATCGGCCGCACCGGCGGCAATCTGCCGACATGCATGGTCTGCGCCAACGACAGCCAGGCCGTGGGTGTGGCCCGCGCGCTGCATGAGCATGGCGTGCGCATTCCGCAGGATGTGAGCCTAGTGGGTTTCGACGACATGCCTGCCATGGACAATATGTTCCCGCCGCTGACCACGGTCCGCCCCGGCTTTGAGCAGCTGGGTGTCGCCGCCATGCGCGAGACGCTGTACTTGCTGGGCGCGGGGGAGGAGAACTCCTTCGGATCATCGCAGCATGGCGTCGGACTGGTGTCGGCGCAGATGGTCAACCGCAGCTCCCTGGGTCCTGTCCGCCGCCGCTAAGGCGCTGCTTCTTCTCGATTTGTTTATATATTCATTGCTCCGATGACACGTCGGATTTGGTGCGTCACGGGTTTGTGCCTACAATAGTGAGCGTTAACAGTGAGCGCTAACATTCAGTTGACAGAGTGGTTGCGAGGCGCTCGGACGCAAGGAGTTCGTGAACTATGACGCAAGAGCAGGTCGCAGTGACCGCCGAGAAGATCCGCGCAGGCAAGACGAGCCTGGGCATCGAGTTCGGCTCCACCCGCATCAAGGCGGTGCTCATCGATGACGCCTACCACACCATCGCGGCGGGCGACTATGAGTGGGCCAGCCATCTCGAGGACGGGCTGTGGAGCTACACCCAGGAGGAAATCTGGAAGGGTTTGCAGACCGCATACGCCCGGATGGCCGGCGACGTCGAAACCGCCTATGGCGAACGGCTGACCCACGTGGGGCACATCGGCTTCTCCGCCATGATGCATGGCTACCTCGCCTTCGACAAGTCCGGCGAACTGCTCGTGCCGTTCCGCACCTGGCAGAACACCAACACCCACGAAGCCCACGAGAAGCTTTCCGAGCTGTTCCAGTACAACATTCCGGAACGCTGGTCCGTGGCGCACCTCTACCAGGCGGTGCTCAACCACGAGGAGCACGTCTCCAAGGTGGACTACATCACCACACTCGCCGGGTACGTGCACTGGAAGCTCACCGGCGAGAAGGTGCTCGGCGTGGGCGACGCCTCCGGCATGTTCCCCATCGACCCGTCCACCCATACCTACGAAACCGAATTCATCAAGCGATTCGACGCGATCGAGGAAGTCGCCGCGCAGCCGTGGAAGCTTGAGAACCTGCTGCCCCGTCCGCTCGTGGCGGGCACCCCGGCCGGCACGCTCACCGCCGAAGGCGCCAAACTGCTCGACCCGACCGGCACCCTTCAGCCGGGCGTCGTCCTCGCCCCGCCGGAAGGCGACGCGGGCACCGGCATGGTCGCCACCAACTCCGTGCGCGTGCGCACCGGCAACGTCTCCGCCGGCACCTCGATCTTCGCCATGGTCGTGCTCGAACACAAGCTGACACGCCTGCATCCGGAAGTCGACCTCGTCACCACCCCCGCCGGCGACCTGGCCGGCATGAGCCACGCCAACAACTTCACCTCCGATCTCAACGCCTGGGTCGGCCTGTTCGGACAGTTCGCCGCCGCGATCGGCCAACCGGTCGATGCCGGCACGCTGTACGGCACGCTGTTCCGCGCCGCGATCGCGGACGATGTCGACGCCGACTGCGGTGGTCTGCTCAACTATCCGTTCCGCTCCGGCGAATTCCTGGCTGGCCTGCCGGAAGGCCGACCGCTGTTCGCCCGCAGTCCGGAGGCGCGCATGAGCCTCGGCAACTTCATGAGAACCCAGCTGTTCAGCGCCTTCTCGCCGGTCAAGATCGGCATGGATGTGATGACCAAGGACGAAGGCGTCGCCGTCGACTCGCTCGTCGGCCACGGTGGCATCTTCACCACGCCGAAGGTCGCGCAGAAGATCCTCGCCGCCGCATTCGACACCCCGATCAAGGTCATGGCCACCGCCGCCGAAGGCGGAGCGTGGGGCATGGCCGTGCTCGCCGACTATCTGTGGCACGCCGGCCAGCCGCTCGCCGACTACCTCGACGCCCGCGTCTTCGCCGACGCGGCCTCCACCACGGAAGCGCCGGACGCCAACGACGTGGCCGGCTTCGAAGCCTTCTTCGACCGCTTCCGCAAGGGGCTGCCGATCGAGCATGCCGCCATCGAAAGCATCCCGCTGGAAACCAAATAACCGTCCATCGCAACAACAGCAAGCCTGACGAAAGGAACACAATATGGCAACGTTGGCTGATTACGGCCCGGAAGTACGAGCTGAGGTCAAGCAGGTGCGCGAAGTGGTCGCCACCCTGCACGAGCAGCTCATCAAGTGGAATCTGGTGGTGTGGACCGCAGGCAACGTCTCGCAGCGTCTGCACACCGCCGATCTGATGGTCATCAAGCCGTCCGGACTGCGCTACGAGTACCTCACCCCAAGCTCGATGGTCGTGTGCGACCTCGACGGCAACGTGGTCGACGGCGCCGAAGCGCCGAGCTCCGACACCGCGTCCCACGCGTACATCTACCGCCACATGCCCGACGTGTACGGCGTGGTGCATACCCACTCCACCTACGCCACCGCATGGGCGGCCACCGGCCAGAACATTCCGTGCGGCCTGACCATGATGGGCGACGAGTTCGGCGGCCCGGTGCCGGTCGGCCCGTTCCGCCTCATCGGCTCCGAAGCCATCGGCGAAGGCGTGGTCGAAACCCTGAAGAAGTATCCGAAGTCCCCGGCCGTGCTCATGCAGAACCATGGTCCGTTCACCATCGGCAAGGACGCGGAAGCCGCCGTCAAGGCCGCCGCCATGACCGAAGAGGTGGCGCACACCATGTGGGCCGCCAAGCAGCTCGGAGACATCATCCCGATCTCCCAGGAAGACATCGATAGCCTTAACGACCGCTACACCAACGTCTACGGCCAGCACTGACGCGACGGAAACTGAAACGACAAACCCAACAACGAAGTAAGGAATAATCCAACATGGCAATGGAAAACCCATTTGAAGGCAAGGAAATCTGGTTCGGCGTCGGATCGCAGGACCTCTACGGCGAGGAGGCGCTGCGCCAGGTGGCCCAGCAGACCGGCGAGATGGTCGACTTCCTCAACGCGACCGGCAAGATCCCGGCCAAGATCGTGCTCAAGCCGACCCTGAAGTCCTCCGACGGCGTCAAGACCTTCATGACCGAAGCCTCCGCCAACCCGAACGTCATCGGCGTGATCACCTGGTGCCACACCTTCTCCCCGGCCAAGATGTGGATCCGCGGCCTCGAAGTGCTGACCAAGCCGCTGCTGCAGCTGGCCACCCAGCACCACAAGGAAATCCCGTGGGAGACCATCGACATGGACTTCATGAACCTGAACCAGGCCGCCCACGGCGACCGTGAGTTCGGCTACATCGTCTCCCGTCTCGGCATTCCGCGCAAGATCGTCGTCGGCCACTACACCGATCCGGAAGTCGCCGAAAAGGTCGGCACCTGGGCTCGCGCCTGCGCCGGCTGGGATGCCTCCCAGAACATGAAGGTCATGCGTTGGGGCGACAACATGCGCAACGTGGCCGTCACCGAAGGCGACAAGACCGAAGCCGAACGCGTGTTCGGCGCTTCGATCAACACCTGGGCCGTCAACGACCTCGTCGCCGCCTACGAGAAGGTCAAGGACAGCCAGGTCAAGGACCTCATCGAAGACTACAAGGCCAAGTACGACGTGGCCCCCGAGCTGCTTGATTCCCGCTACGATGAGCTGTTCATCGCAGCCAAGGAAGAGGCCGCCATGGTCAACATGATGCGTGAGAACGGTTGCACCGCCGGCGTCGACAACTTCGAAGACCTCGGCACCCTGCCGCAGCTGCCGGGCGTCGGCCCGCAGCGCTTCCCGTCCGAGTACGGCTGGGGCTTCTCCGCCGAAGGCGATTGGAAGACCTCCGTGCTGGTGCGCATCGGCGCCGTGATGGGCTACGGCCTTGAGGGTGGCGCCTCCCTGATGGAGGACTACTCCTACAACTTCGTGCCGGGCAACGAGTTCGACATGGGCTCCCACATGCTGGAAGTCTCCCCGTCCATCGGCACCATCGCCAAGCCGAAGCTGGCCATCTACCCGCTGGGCATCGGCGGCAAGTCCGACCCGGTCCGTCTGGTGTTCTCCGGCAAGCCGGCCGACGCCGTCGTGGTCTCCATGGCCGACGAGCGCGAACGCTTCCGCCTGCTCATGGACGAGGTCACCATCGTCGAACCGCAGGGCTCCCTGAAGAACCTGCCGTGCGCCCGCGCCGTGTGGAAGCCGAAGCCGGACCTGAAGACCGCCGTGCAGTGCTGGATCACCGCCGGTGGCTCCCACCACACCTGCATGACCACGTCCGTCGGTCGTGAGGCTTGGGAGGACTTCGCCCGCATCGCCGGCGTCGAACTCGCCGTCATCGACGAGAACACCAACGCCCGCCAGTTCGAGAAGGAGCTGGAGCTGAGCGAAATGTACCACCGCCTCAACAACCGTCACTGAAATAACGGAGCGTTAACAGCACGGCAGGAAACTTGACGTACCTTCGTACGCCGGCGTTTCCTGCCGCACTGTTACCGCACGCGTTATCTCAGCGATACGGGGTGCGCTTAAAAAACAGCACGGCGGGGAAGTTGACGTACTTTTGTACGCAGCGTTCCCCGCCGTGCTGTTTTTGTTTACCTATGTGCGGCTCAGCGCTTGCCGGCGTACAGCTGCTGGTCGATCACGTCGGCGAACACGCGGTTCACTGCCGGACGCACCACCTTCAGCGACGGCGTCAGGCACTTGTTCTCCTGCGTGAACTGCGCATCCAGCACCACGAACTTACGCACGGATTCGGCGCGCGAAACCGTCGCGTTCGCCTTGTCCACATACTTCTGAATCTCGTCATGAACGGCGGCGGTAGCCGCCACGCGGTCAAGCGGCGTATCCGCGGACAGGCCCACGGACGGCAGCCAGGCCGCCAATCCTTCCGGATCGAGCGTGACCAGCGCGCCGATGAACGGACGATTATCGCCCACCACCACGGCATGCTCCACAATCGGACACTTCGCAATCTCCTGCTCCATCGGAATCGGCGACACGTTCTTGCCGCCGGCGGTGATGATGATGTCCTTCTTGCGGCCCGTAATCGTAATACGACCCTCATCGTCGATCGACGCAAGATCGCCGGTGCGCAGCCAACCGTCCTCGGTGAACACCTCGGCCGTTTTCTCCGGCAGATTGTGGTAACCCATGAACACGTTCGGTCCCTTGACCTGCAGCTCGCCATCGTCGGAAATACGCACGGACGATCCCGGCGCAGGCTGGCCGACGGTACCGATCACATTGTCCGTGACGCGGGTCGCGGCAAACGGCGCCGCGGTTTCCGTCATACCGTAGCCCTGGATCATCGGCAGGCCGATGCCATTGAAGAAATGCGCCAGCGACACGTCCAGCGGAGCGCCACCGCACGCCACATAACGGATACGCGGGCCCAACGCGCCACGCACGGTGTGGTATACGGACGCCTCATACGACAGGTGTTCGGCGGTCTGCTTCATGGTCGGTTTCTCGCCAGCCTGCTGCATGCGCGACCAGTCGCGCGCGGATTCGGCGGCCTTGAGGAACAGGCGGCCCTTCCAACCCATGCCGGCCTTGCGGGAAGCCGCGTTGTACACCTTCTCGAACACGCGCGGCACGCCCAGCAGGTACGTCGGCTCGAACGAACGCACATCCGGCAGCAGCGTCTTGGTGTCCGGCAGATAGCCGACCACGCCGTCATCGGAAGCGATCGACGCGTACTGGATGAAGCGCGCGAAGCAGTGGGCGAGCGGCAGGAACAGCAGCAGACGCGGATGGTCTTCAAGAACCATCTCGTGCAGCGCAAGGCTGCCGGCACGCGTGATCGACACGAAATTGCGATGCGACAGCTCGGCACCCTTCGGTGCCCCCGTGGAACCGGACGTGTACACGATGGTGGCCAGATCGTCGGCACGCACCGACGTGATACGCTCGTCCAGCTCTTCGTCGGACACGGTGACGCCCAATCCCTCCAGCGCGCCCATGGCATTGGCGTCGAGCATCAGAATATGCTTCAGAGACGGGCAGCGGCCAATCACGGAATCAAGACGGTCGAAGCGTTCGCGATCGTCGGCGATGGCGAGCTTCACGTTGGAATCGTTGAGAATGCGTTCGGCCTGCGCCGCGGAATCGGTGTCATAGATCGGCACATTGACCGCGCCGATTGCGGCCAGTGCGAAATCAAGCACGCCCCACTCGTAACGGGTGGTGGAGAAGAGGGTGACGGCATCCCCCTTGCCGATGCCGAACGCGATCAGGCCTTTGGCCGCGGAGAGCACGTTCTTGTGGAATTCGCCGGTCGTCACCTTGGTCCACTGGCCCGGAGCGGTTTTGCGTTCCGCGATCACGGTGTCTTCGCCGGTGCGCTTGATGCGTTCGGTAAGCAGGGAGTAGATGGATTCGTCGTCGCGTACTTCGACGGATGCGCCCGGGGTCGTGTACTCGGTGAGCATGAAGTGTTCTCTTTTCTTGCGTTTCCGCGGTTTTCGTGGGTTTGCGATATATGCGATCGCTGCGATTGCGGTGATCGGTGACGTGCTTTTCGCGTCCTGTGTCGCGCCTCGCATATCGTAAGTTACGGTGACGTAAGTCCGCATTGTAAGAAACAACAAGAAATACGGCGACGGGTTTGTTTGAACTGACAAAGTGGCACGAAACGTCAACGGAACGGGGGATTGGTACACGGATGCATCATCTCGAAAAAAAGGTTTGACGCGTTCGATCGCAGGGTGTCCAACGGGTTGCGCGACGGGTTCGAGAGGGGTGGCCCTTACGGGCGAAAACGGTGGAAAATGCGGCAAAACTGGGCGGAGTGACGTTGCGAACCACAACATGTTCCGTGTACACTCAAGTTTGGCGCAACTACCCCTTGCGCCTAGGCTGTTTGCTCAACGGCGAACATTCAGCCGCCTCACTTTTCGCCGTTCCCTTGGTTTTCTGTGGTTTTGCTGTTGTGCATTTGCTTGCGAGTTCTGATGGTTTTCTAGATTTTTCCGACGATTTTCTGCGATTGCCGTTCCGTCATTGCCTTTCGTCGGTATGCCCGATACGCTTGGAGCGGATGGCGGGATTGCAAACGATTGGAAAAGGGGCATGATGTTCGACAAGCGGCTGTTTTCCTTGGCTGACGGCGTCGGTCGATTGATCGCGGCGAAAGTCGCCTGCCAATGGCTGGGCCTCGTGGCCAACATCGCCTTCGTCGTGGCCGTGGTGCGTATGCTGCAACCGCTGTTCGCGCCCGTACCGTCCGCCACCGCGCCCTGCATCGCCATTATTCTTATTGCCGCGGTCGTGCGATTCGTCACCATTCGCGCCGCCGCACGTTTCGGTAGCGAGGCCGCCGAACGCGTCAAACTCGCGCTGCGTGAGAAACTGTTCAATAAGATGCTCGCGCTCGGCCCGTCCTACGCGCAGCGCGTGCGCACCGCCGGCGTGGTGCAGTCCGCGGGCGAAGGCATCGAACAAATCCAAAGCTTCTTCGAACTGTTCCTGCCGCAACTGTGCTACGCCGTGCTCGCCCCCATCACGCTGTTCGCCGTGCTTGCACCGATCGACCTGCCCACCGCCGCGACGCTGCTCGCCTGCGCGCCGCTCATCGTGCTCATCGTCGGCATGGTGGCGATGCGTGCCGCCCGCGTATTCAAGAAATACTGGGGCAAATACACGGATATGGGCGCCGCGTTCCTCGACAATCTGCAGGGACTTGAGACGCTGAAAACCTTCGACGCGGACGAGCGCGCCGCACGAGTCATGGACGAGAAGGCCGAACAGTTCCGCGTGATGACCATGAACGTGCTGCAAATCCAACTGCGTTCGCTCACGGCGATGGATGCCGTGGCATACGGTGGCGCGGCCGCCGGCATCGGCGTTGCGATATGGCGATTCGTATCCGGCTCGCTCTCGCCGTCTGGCGTTTTCGCGCTGTCCGGCGTGCTGCCGCTTGGTTTGACGCCGATCGCCGCGGTATTGCTGACGATTCTGCTAGCCGCCGATTTCTTCATTCCGCTGCGACAGCTCGGCTCGTATTTCCACGTTGCGATGAACGGCATGACGTCCACGAAACGTATTTTCGCGCTGCTCGACGCGCCCGAACCGGAGCATGGCAGCAAGGAACTGCCGGAATTCGGGGCTTCCGGGCGTGGTGTCGGCGTGGAGTTTCGTGGTGTTTCGTACCGGTATGCGGACGCGGATGTGGATGCTGGGGGTACTGCTGGTGCGGGGCCTGACGCTGCCGGGTCTGCGGGTGCCGGTGTTGCGAGTCCCCGTCGTATATCGTCCACATCGCATTCCGATATGCGGAACGCGGATGCGGACAGCGTTGATGAGGGCGGCGGCGCGGGTGACGCGCGCGAAACGCGCTACGCCTTGCGCAACGTGGCCCTCCGTGCGCTGCCCGGCGAAGTCACTGCGATCGTCGGGCCATCCGGTTCCGGCAAGTCCACAGCCGTCCAGCTGCTTGCCGGCACGCTTGTCGGATATGAAGGCGATGTGCTGCTGTCCGAAATGCCATCCGGAATGCAGGACGAAGTGCTGGGCGCTATGTTAAGCAGTGCGGCGCCGGATGACAGTGAAACCCTGAAATCGCACCAAATCCGCGACCTCACCGCAGCATCGCTCACCCGCGAAATCTCCATCGTCTCCGCGCACAGCCACCTGTTCGCCGGCACCCTGCGCGACAACCTGCTCATGGCCCGCGCCGACGCCACCGACAACGAGCTGTGGCAGACGCTGGAAGCCGCGCATATCGACGATTTCGTGCGCGCGCAATCGCGAGGACTCGATATGCCGATCACGCAGGACGGCGCGAATCTGTCCGGCGGGCAGAAACAGCGCATTGCGATCGCCCGTGTACTGTTGCGCAGGTCGGCCGTCTATATTTTCGACGAGGCGACCAGCAGCGTCGACGCGGACAGCGAAACGTTGATTTTGCAAACGATTCGCGCGCTCGCCGACGCCGGCGCAACCGTGCTGATGGTCACGCACCGCATGGCGAACGCGGCCGACGCGGACCATGTCGTAGTGTTTGATGGGGGTGTCGTCGTCGAGCAGGGCGCGCATGACGATCTCATGGCCGCGGACGGCACGTATGCCAAGCTGTTCCGGGCGCAGGAAAGCGTGGAACGGGTGGGATTGTCTGGTCGCGTCGCGCCGCGCGTATCGCGTATGACTCATGCGTCTGGTGCGTTTGCCGTGTCTCGGATGTCTGGTTCCGCCGAATCGAACGCCAGTGGCGCCAAATCGGACATGCCAACAACCCAAGTCATCGCCCGCTTGCTGCGCGAAGTCGGCCCACTGCGCAAACCCATGGCCATCGCCTGCGCGTGCGGCATCCTCGGCCACCTCGCCGCCACGTTCCTGCCGGTTTTCGGCGTCGCCGCGCTGTTCGCCGCAGCTGGCGCAAAAGTCTGGAATCTCAGCCTTCCCGCGGCAATCGCAGCCATGATTATCTGCGCACTGATCCGCGGCGGCATGCGCTACGCCGAACAGTACATGAACCACAATGTCGCCTTCCGCCTGCTCGCGCTGTTCCGGTCGAAAACGTTTGCCGCGCTGCGTCGCCTCGCGCCCGCCAAACTGTCCGGCAAAGGCAAAGGCGACCTGATCGCGCTGGTCACCACCGACGTCGAACTGCTGGAAATCTTCTTCGCGCACACCATTTCGCCGGTTGTCATCGCCATCGCGACCACCGTGCTTTACACGGTCGCATTGCTTACGTTGAGCCCTGCGATCGCTGTCACGCTGGTCATCGCGCACCTGACCGTCGGCATCGTGCTGCCGAAACTCTTCGCCACGGCGGTAGGCGGTCTCGGTGGGGATATTCGCCGCGAATCCGCCCAACTTGATGACGAAATGCTCGACGATATGCGCGGTCTCGACGAAATCATCCGATTCGGCCAAGGCCATGCGCGGCTTGCCGGCATCGCGTCACGCACGCGCTCGCTCTGGAGCCGCCGCGCCCGGCTGAGTGCCAAGAATGGCGATTTCGCAGGCTTCGGCGCGGTGCTGGTCGTACTGTTCACTGCCATCGCGGCATTGCTGGCGATGGTCACGTCCGGTACGACGATGCCGATCGCTTCCGCCGCTTCCGCTGCCGCTGCGACCATCCAGACCGTCCTTTCCGCGCCCGCCGCCCGCCTGACCGCCGCTTTCGTGCTGCTGGCCAGCTCGTTCGGTCCGACGCTCGCGTTGAGCGCGCTGCCGGCCAATCTCACGCAAACGTTTGCAGCCGCCCGCCGCCTGTTCGCGCTGATGGACGAAACCCCCGCAGTGGAGGAGCGGGGCGATTTCCTGCCGCGCTACCACGGCATGTCCATGCACGACGTCACGTTCGGCTACGGCAATTCGGGCGAGGCTCCAACTTCCGGAAGCGATGCGGATGCCCCCGAGCCGTCCGCCGAGCCAATCCTCAGCCACGTCTCGTTCGACATACCACAACACGGCATCCTCGGCATCCAAGGCCCGTCCGGCCGCGGCAAATCGACCCTGCTGAAGCTGCTCATGCGTTACTGGGACCCGCAATCCGGCTTAGTCGCCCTGTCCGAGGTGCCACTGCCGCAGATCGACGCGCATCATCGCCGTCGCGTGCAAACGATGATGGGGCAGGAAACCTACCTGTTCGACGGCACTATCCGTGAAAACCTGCTTATGGCCTGCGACAGGGGCGATGCGGATAGGGCTGGTAATGCTGGTGATCCGGACGATTCCGCGACTTCCGGCAGAGCGCTTCTTACCCCGCCCGCTCCTCCCGTTTCGTGGAATGCCGCTGATTCCGCGCTTTCCACCCGGTCGACCCCTTCTGTCGGTGATGACGTGCTGCGCGCCGCGCTTGCCAAGGCTTCCGCGCTTGAACTGGTCGACTCGCTCCCGCAGGGCCTTGATACCCCCGTCGGCGAGTTGGGCGGGCGGCTTTCAGAGGGTGAACGGCAACGCATCGGCCTGGCTCGCGTCTTCCTGCGCAACGCGTCGCTGGTGTTGTTCGACGAGCCGACGAGTCGCCTCGACGCCTACAACGAATCCGTGATTCTGCAATCGATTGACGCGTTGGCGCAGCAGGGGAGCGCGGTGCTGCTCGTCTCGCACCGCGATTCCACCATGCGCATCGCGGACCGCATCGTGCGCATGTGAGCTGGCGCGTGCGGATTGCGAACTGATGCGGCGAGCCGATGCGTGCGAACTAGTGTGTGAATCGGCGTAATGCGGGGCCTGGTGAGGTGCCCATGCCCATGCGGCCGCATACGGACGCGCCGCACGTCCGCAATGTGGTCGTATGAAAATCGCATGTCATTCGTGTTTCCTATAGCGCGCGCGACGGCGTACGGAAGCGGACGAATCGAAAGCCATGGTCGCAGGTAAAGCAAGAAAAACGGACGAAACCGACGAAATGTCGGCGGAATCGAAATCATAAGCCAATGAAACAATCATGAAAATAAGGTTGCAAATTTAGCAAAACCGACTTTTTGGTAGGTTATAAGATTCAGTTCGCGTGAAATCGAAATGGAAAATCGTTAGTATCTGTGTCAAAGGCAAATCCTTCGACGAAAGGCTGGCGATGGCCAACAACAGGAACGAACTGAACAAGAATCTGGCGCAGATGCTCAAGGGTGGCGTAATCATGGACGTCACCACCCCCGAGCAGGCTAAGATCGCGCAGGACGCGGGCGCATGCGCGGTGATGGCGCTCGAGCGCATTCCGGCCGACATCCGCGCGGCCGGTGGCGTCTCCCGCATGAGCGACCCGGCCATGATCAAGGGCATCCAGGAAGCCGTGTCCATCCCGGTCATGGCGAAGGTGCGCATCGGTCACATTGCCGAAGCCCGCATCCTGCAGGCCATTGAAATCGACTACATCGACGAATCCGAAGTGCTCAGCCCCGCCGACGACGTGTACCACATCGACAAGAACCAGTTCGACGTGCCGTTCGTGTGCGGCGCGAAGAACCTGGGCGAAGCACTGCGCCGTATCGCGGAGGGCGCGTCCATGATCCGCACCAAGGGCGAGCCGGGCACGGGCGATGTCATCCAGGCCGTGCGCCACATGCGCACCATGAACAAGCAGATCCGCGAGCTCGTCTCCCTGCGCGACGACGAGGTGTACGAGGCCGCCAAGCAGCTGGCCGTGCCGTACGATCTCGCCAAGTACGTGCACGACAACGGCCGTCTGCCGGTCGTCAACTTCGCCGCCGGCGGTGTGGCCACCCCGGCCGACGCAGCCCTCATGATGGAGCTTGGTGCGGAAGGCGTGTTCGTCGGCTCCGGCATCTTCAAGTCGGGCGACCCGGCCAAGCGTGCCGCCGCCATCGTGCAGGCCACCGCCAATTGGCAGGACGCCGACCTGCTCGCACGCCTGTCCGAGAACCTCGGTGAGGCCATGGTCGGCATCAACGAGGACGAAATCCAGACCATCATGGCCGCCCGTGGCGAATGATCTCGCTGTGATTGTGCTGTGATTTCACGTATTGCGAGCGGATGGGGTGTGACTATCGGCCGCCTTATGCCGCCCGTTTCGTGTGATTGCATTTCGCATGATTTGTGATGGTCTCGATGGTTTGGGTAAGGAGATCCGATGGTTGTTGCCGTTGAATACATTTCGAAGGAAGAATCGGCCGACGTTGCCGAAGGTGCGGCTTCCGCGCAGCATGGCGTGACTGGCATTCTCGCGGTGCAAGGCGCGTTCGCTGAGCATGCCGCGATGCTGGATCGTCTGGGCGCGCCGTGGAAACTGCTGCGTGCCGCCGAGGATTTCGATGATTCGATCGATCGCGTGATTCTGCCTGGCGGCGAAAGCACCACGCAGGGCAAGTTGTTGCGTTCGACCGGCTTGTTCGAGCCGATCGCAGCGCATATCGCCGCTGGAAAGCCGGTGTTCGGTACCTGCGCCGGCATGATTCTGCTGGCCCGCAAGCTCGATAACGACGACAACGTCTACTTCGGCGCGCTTGACGCCGTCGTGCGGCGCAACGCATACGGCCGCCAGCTTGGCTCGTTCGCCGCCACCGCCGATTTCGGCTCCTCTTCCGGTGATTCCGCCGTCGTGGTCGCACCGGGCGAGCATGTTCCGCAGGACGCCCCGGCCGACATCGTGCTCAAAGATTTCCCGCTGGTGTTCATCCGCGGGCCGTTCGTGGCCGAAGTCGGACCGGCCGCCACCGTCGAAACGTCGGTGGACGGCAATGTGGTCGGCTTGCGCCAAGGCAAGATCCTCGCCACGGCGTTCCATCCCGAGCTCACCGACGACACCCGCATCCACGAGCTGTTCCTGAGTTTGTAGCTTGCGATTCTGTGTAGCGCGCGGTCTGTGTTGCTCACGGTCTGCGTAGCACGCTGTGTACTCGCTTGAGCCCGTAGCGCGACGCACGCAAGCATATCGGCGGCTTCCAAGGATATTTCCTTGGGGCCGCCGATTTTTTATCTGTGGACTTTCAGCATCTTTTCAATCCCAACTAATACTGGGGAATTCATCGGAAAAATAATCCCCCGTAATACACCGACTTGTCCACATGCGTCCTGCCCACCCGCAATACGCTTTCGGGCTGCGCGTCTCCGGATGGTGCGGGCGGGTCGTCGTCCGCTGTCGACGGTGCTGCCGGTATACGACACGCCGATGTTTTGTAGGGGGTAGCGGTCGATGGGATGCAAATTTCCTTGTTTGAATTGACATGGTACACCGGAAAACCTATACTGTTTCAACAGGTACACAGTTATACCAAAAAGGGAAGGAAATATCCCGAATCAACTGAATGGTCAGTTGAAGACATATTGACGTGTATCTACCGCAGCTGGAGTGGGTTCGACGAATGAACGCACGTAAAGCGGGTGCCAATGATGGAACACAAGGAGGAGTACATCATGGAGAAGAAATCCATCAGGATGATTGCGGCGGTGGCCGCTGCGGCGATGCTTGTTCCGCTGGCCGCGTGCGGTGGAGGAAACGCCGCCGACGGCAAGACCACGCTGTCGTTCTTCTCGAACAATCCGCAGGACAAGTACCAGCCGATCATCGACGCGTTCGAAAAGGCCAATCCGGACATCAAGATCGACTACAGCACCACCACCGGTTCCCAGAGTGGCTACCAGCAGACGCTGCAGACTCGAATCTCCGGCGGAAACCTGGCCGACGTCTACATCGTTCCTCCGGAGGCGTTGAGCGATCTGGTCAAAGGCAACTACGCCAAGGACCTGAGCAATGAAAGCTTCATGGATAAAATCGGCGATGCCGCAAAAAAGGCCTATAGCGTGGATGGCAAAGTATACGCCATGGGCGTGAGCACCTGGACCAATGCCTGGGTGTACAACAAGGATCTGCTGAAGAAGGTCGGTTACGACTCCATCCCGGCGACGTGGGATGAATTCCTGACCATGTGCGGCAAACTCAAAGCCGCGGGAATCACCCCATACCTTGAGCCGAAGGATGGACTGGGCAACGCCGTCGAGGGCTGGATCGGCGCTGAATCCGCCAAGCAGGGCGAGGCGCTCGACGCCAAGATCGACGCCGGTAAGGACACGTTCAAGAACGTGTATGGCAAGTACTACGGCGAATGGGACAAGCTGATCAAGCAGAACCTGATGAGCTCCGACGTGTCCGGCCTGAGCGGCGACCAGGTCAAGTCGGAATTCACCGCCGGACGTCTTGCGGTCTATCCTTCCGGCTCGTGGGACATCGACAGCCTCAATGAGACCGGCCTCAACTACGGTTTCGGCCAGATCCCTATGCTGAAGAAGGGTGACACCCCGTACGCGCCGGGCTCCATCGATCCGGCCTTCGGCATCAACAACAAGATCTCCGGAGACAAGCTCAAGGCCGCGGAGAAGTTCTTCACCTTCCTGACCTCCGACGAGGGCCTCAAGCTGTACCAGAAGCAGCTGGGCCTGATCCCGTCCGTCAAGGGCTTCAACGCCACGGTGGACGACCACTTCAAGGACGCCTACGACCTGTACATCAAGACCGGCAACGTGTACCTGAATTCCGCCCACTGGAGCAAGGGCACCACCGCGCTGCGCGCCGAGACCTTCACCCAGCTGCAGCAGGTAGCCCTCGGCTCCATCAGCCCTACGCAGGCCGCGGAGAACCTCGATTCCAAGCTCAAGACCCTCTCCTGATCCATCGCGAACAGACATCCATCGCGGCAGGCTGGCGCGGACCCTTCCGTCCGCGCCACGCCTGGACCTGCCAATCTCACGTTTTGTAGAAAGCAACCAACATGTCAGTATCAACAGCGTCAGCGGCGCGTCCACATTCCGCTGATCAGGTAGAGGCGTTGCATCTCAAGCAGCGTCGTCACCGCAACTTCATGGAGAACTTCGCCTCGGCACGCTTCCTGCTGCCGATCATGGTGGTGTTCATCGTGGTGATCCTCATCCCATTCCTGCAAAGCCTGGTGTTCAGCTTCACCGATTACTCCGGTTACAATTTCGCGGACGCGAAGTTCGTGGGGTTCGCGAACTACGTGCAGTGCTTCAAGGATCCGACGCTGCTCGCGGGCCTCGGCTTCACGCTGCTGTACACGGTGGCCACCACCGTGCTCATCACCGTGATCGCCCTGCCGCTGGCTGTGGTGCTCAACCGCAAGTTCTTCGGCCGTAACTTCGCCCGTTCCCTGTTCTTCTTCTTCTCGGTGCCGTCCATGGCCGTGCTCGGCTTGGTCTGGCAGTACATCTTCTCCCCGCTGAAGTCCGGCGTCGTCAACACGCTGCTCGCCAAGATCGGCATCGATGCGATTCCGTGGTTGTCGAATTCCGAACTTGCCAAATTCTGTGTGATTTTCGTAGCGGTATGGGCTCAGATCGGCTGGCATGCCACGCTGTATCTGGCGTATCTGCAGGCTATCCCCGCCGATATCTACGAACAGGCCGCCGTCGATGGCGCAAACCGTCGCCAGCAGTTCTTCAACATCACACTGCCCCAGATGGTTCCGGCCATGGGTGTGAGCATCTTCATGCTGCTTACCGGTGGTTTGAAGGTCTATGATCTGCCGTATGGCCTCACCAGCGGCGGTCCGGGCTACTCCACCTACACCGTGACCCAGTCCATCATCCTCACGGGCATCGGTTCGAGCCGGTACGGACTGGGCTCCGCACTGGGCGTCATCTTCTTCATCTGCTGCGCGCTGTTGGTCGCCCTGCAGCAGGTAATCACCAATCTGGTAGAAAAGAGGCTGTCATGACTCTGCAGCAACGCGAGCGTATCGGCTCGATCATCCGTTCCGTCGTCGTCATCGCTATCGCGCTGATCTGCGCGGTGCCGCTGTACGTCATCGTCATCAACACGTTCAAAAGCAGCGCCGAGATGTCCATGGACCCGATTGGGTTACCAAAGACATGGAATTTCGAGAACTACACGTATGCATTCGGGCATCTGCCCATTGTCAACGCCTTCAAGAACACCATCATCGTGACGGTGGTCGGCGTCGGCCTGCAGGTGCTGTTCGGCGCGCTCGCCGCATACGGCATGATCCTGAAGAAGAGCAAGTTCACCGCCGTGATCGGCGTGCTGCTCATGCTGTCCTTCATCATCCCCGGCCAGACGCTGCTGATTCCGCAGTACCGCATGGAGGCACAGGTGGGTCTCGTCGATTCGCTGCTCGGCCTGATCGTGCTTTACACGGGCGGCGCGACCTTCTGCTACTTCTTGATCGTGCAGTACATGCGCGGCCTGCCGTATGAGATCATCGAGGCCGCCCGTATCGACGGCGCCGGTCCGTTCCGCATCTTCTGGACGATCGTGCTGCCGCTGATCCGCCCGATCCTGACCACCGTCATCGTGTTCCAGACCATGGGCACGTGGAACGACTTCATGACGCCGAGCGTGTACATCTCGTCGACCAACAAACAGACCATCGTGCTGCAGGTGTTCAACGCGATCAGCACCTTCACGACGAACTGGCCGTTGTTCATGACGGTCACCACCATCGCGCTCATCCCGGTGTTCGTGTTCTTCATCTTCTGCCAGCGTTGGATCGTGGCCGGCCTGGTCGCCGGTTCGGTCAAGGGCTGACCGGTCCTCCTGCTTGCGGGAATTCGACAAGGAGCAGCGTTATGCGCTATGAGGTTGATCTTTCGGAAGCCAGCAAGTTCGCGCGGACGCCCGCATACGGGATCCCCGTCATCCGCGCCGCAGCCGCATGCGGGCCGGATGGCGGGACCCTGGGCGCCACGAACCGCTTCCTGACCCGTGACGGATCGCCATGGATCCCCATCGCCGGCGAGATGCACTATTCGCGGATCGCCGCCGAACGGTGGGACACGGAACTCGCGAAGATGGCCGCGGCGGGCATCGACGTCGTATCCACCTACGTGTTCTGGAACCACCATGAGGAGCGCGAGGGGGAGTGGGATTTCTCCGGCAACAGGAACGTGCGCCGATTCGTGGAATTGTGCGCCCGGCACGGACTGCACGTCATCGTGCGGCTGGGACCGTTCTGCCATGGCGAGGTGCGCAACGGCGGACTTCCCGACTGGCTGTACGGCAAGTCGTATGAGGTCCGTTCCCTCGACGCCGGCTTCCTCGATGCGGTGCGCGGTCTCTACGCGCATATCGCGCAGCAGCTGCGCGGCCTGTATTTCAAGGATGGCGGGCCGATCATCGCGGCCCAGGTCGACAACGAGTACATGGCGTCGTCGGCTCCTTGGGAGATGACCACCGGCATCAGCCGTGAATGGGTGCCGTCCGGCCACGATGGGGCCGGCTACCTGGAACGGCTGCGCGACATCGCGATCGAGGAAGGCATCGACCCGCCGATGTTCACCTGCACCGGCTGGCAGTCACCGGTTCCGGACGACATGCTGCCGCTGTGGGGTGGATACGCGTACCGGCCGTGGCTGTTCTACGACGGCGTCGGTGCCGAGGGGATGACGGAGCATCCCGCCACCGACGAGTACCGATACCGGAGGCTGCATGGCTCCAGCACAAGCGACGGCTTCGATCCCCCGTACGATCCGGACAGCCGCCCGTACGCCTGCTGCGAGATGGGCGGCGGGATGTTCAATTCGTACGATTACCGTTTCGTGCTGCCGAAGCGCTCCGTCGACGCGATGGCCAACATCAAGCTCGGCTCGGGGTGCGATTTCCTCGGCTACTACATGTTCCATGGCGGAACCAACCCGAAGGGCGCGGCCGGATTCCTCAATGAGGGGCAGACCCCGAAACGCTCCTATGATTTCCAAGCGCCCCTTGGCGAATTCGGACAGGTGCGGGAATCCTACCGGCGGCTGCGCACCCTGCACGAGTTCGTCAAAGCCTTCGGGCCGGAACTCGCCGGAATGCCGGTCTCGTTGCAGGACGGGCAGGACCGCATCGATCCGTCCGACTCCGAGACCCTCCGGTATGCCGTGCGCAGCGATGGCGAACGGGGTTTCGTGTCCATCGACAACTTCCAGGACCATGCGCGCGTGCCGAGCCGTCACGGTGAGCAAATCGACGTGACGACGGGTACCGGTGAGCGCATACGGTTCACCGGCATCGGCCTCGCCGAGGGGGAGAACTGCATATTGCCGTTCAACATGGATCTGGACGGCGTGCGGCTCGTCCGCGCCAACCTGCAGCCGGTCACCGTGCTGCGGGTGCCGGGCCGACCGTTCCGCACGTTCGTGTTCCTCAAGCCCGATGGCATGGATGAGCTGACGTTCCATTTCGAAGGCGACATCCAGGACGTCACCGTCGGCAAGGCGGATTTCGAACGCTTCATGGTCCGGGACGCGGCGGAGATCGTATGCGTCACACGAGCGCTCGCCGGGCGGATGACGGTGTTGGACGGAGGCCTCGCCTTCGTCGACGACGACAACGCGTTGCTGTACGAGGACGGCGATGGGTGAACGCTGGAATCGCCCCGCGCCGAAAACGGGATCGCCGCATATCCGGAAGGCTTGCTCGGCTCTCCGCGGCCGGTGGAGCCCGTATCGGTGTATGCGCGTCTGAGAAGACTGCACGCCGATCGGTACGAAATCGCTTTGCCGGCTGGCATGGGACGGCTTTTCCGCGATCAACGGCAGGTCGCCGATGTCATGCTGAACATCGCATACCAGGGCGATATCGGCTGGCTGTTCTGCGGCGATGTGCTGATCGCCGATAATTTCTGCAACGGCGAGACATGGCAGGTCGGATTGCGCGATTACGCGGATGCCATCGATGCCGCTGGTGGAAAGCTGACGCTGGTCGTCACGCCGCTGAGGCGCGGGGTCCGCGTGAAGGTAACATCGTCGATGGCGGCCCGCCTGGAGCAGTCCGATGCGTGCGTCGCTGACGTCACCGACGTGTATGCTACACCGGTGTACCACATGCCGGTGGGCGAATAACGAATGTAATATACAAAAAACCATGGCTTTATGCCAATTACCAAAGGAGATAATCGTGAGTGCGCGACGCAACTTCGAATGGCCGGAACTGCTGACCGCGGATGGCCGCGGCATCGCCTTCGGTGGCGACTACAATCCCGACCAATGGTCCGAGGACATCTGGGACGACGACATCCGCCTGATGAAGCAGGCCGGCGTCAACACCGTGGCCCTCGCCATCTTCAGCTGGGATCGCATCCAACCCACCGAGGATCGTTGGGATTTCGGCTGGCTCGACCGCATCATCGACAAACTCGGCAATGCCGGCATCGTGGTCGACCTGGCCTCCGCGACGGCGACCGCGCCGCTGTGGCTGTACGAAAGCCACCCGGAGGTCCTTCCGCGTGACAAGTACGGCCATCCGGTCAACGCCGGCTCGCGCCAATCCTGGAGCCCGACCAGCCCGGTGTTCAAGGAATACGCGCTGACCCTGTGCCGCAAGCTCGCCGAACGGTACGGCACCAACCCGTATGTGACCGCATGGCACATGGGCAACGAATACGGGTGGAACAACCGCGAGGACTACTCCGACAACGCGCTCGAGGCCTTCCGCGCATGGTGCCGCCGCAAGTACGGCACCATCGACGCGCTCAATCAGGCGTGGGGCACCACCTTCTGGGGCCAGGAGATGAACGGCTTCGACGAAGTGCTCATCCCACGGTTCATGGGCGCCGACTCGATGGTCAACCCCGGCCAGAAGCTCGACTTCGAACGGTTCGGCAACGACATGCTCCTCGACTTCTACAAAGCCGAACGCGACGCGATCGCCGAAATCTGCCCCGACAAGCCGTTCACCACGAACTTCATGGTCTCCACCGACCAGTGCTGCATGGACTACGCCGCCTGGGCCAAGGAAGTGAACTTCGTATCCAACGACCACTACTTCCACGAGGGCGAATCCCACCTCGACGAGCTGGCCTGCTCCGACGCTCTCATGGATTCGCTCGCGCTCGGCAAGCCGTGGTACGTCATGGAACACTCCACCTCGGCGGTGCAGTGGAAGCCGCTTAACACCCGCAAGCGCAAGGGCGAGACCGTGCGTGACTCCCTGGCCCATGTGGCCATGGGCGCCGACGCCATCAACTTCTTCCAGTGGCGCGCGTCCGCGTTCGGTGCCGAAGCGTTCCATTCGGCCATGGTTCCGCACGCCGGCGAGGACACGAAGCTGTTCCGCCAGGTGTGCGAGCTGGGCGCGTCGTTGCACACGCTCGCCGACGCCGGCGTGCAGGGCACCGAATTGGCGCACTCCGACACGGCGATCCTCTTCAGCGCCGAATCGGAATGGGCCACCCGCTCCCAGACCCTGCCGAGCATGAAACTCAACCACTGGCATGACGTGCGTGACTGGTACCGCGCGTTCCTGGACGCGGGCTCGCGCGCCGACATCGTGCCGCTCGCCTACGACTGGAGCTCGTACAAGACCGTCGTGCTGCCGACCGTGCTGATCCTGAGCACCGCCGACACGCAGCGGTTGGCCGACTTCGCGGCCGCCGGCGGCCGCGTGGTGGTCGGCTACGCGACCGGACTGATCGACGAGCATTTCCACACTTGGCTCGGCGGATACCCGGGCGCGGGCGATGGCCTGTTGCGCTCTATGCTGGGCGTCCGCGGCGAGGAATTCAACATCCTCGGCGCCGAAGCCGAAGGCGAGCCGGGCGAGATCCGACTGTCGTCCGCCGACGATTCGGCCGCGCTGGACGGCACCACGACCCGCCTGTGGCAGAACGACGTGAACGTGACCGGCGAACACGCGCAGGTGCTTGCCACGTACGCCGGCGAGGAAGCGGACGAATGGGAGCTCGACGGCACGGCCGCGGTCACCCGTAATCCGTACGGCTCCGGCGAAGCGTATTTCGTCGGCTGCGACCTGGATGTGGCCGATCTGACGAAGCTGGTCCGCGCATATCTCGCGGCCTCGTCGCAGGAGAATGCCGACGTGCTGCACACCGTGCGCGCCTCCGCCGACGCCACCTTCGACTTCTACCTGCCCCGTGGCAAGAAGACGGTCGAATTGCAAGGCATCGAAGGCGAGCCGGTCATCCTGTTCCAGACGGATCGGGAGGAAAAGCCCGGCTCGTACACCGTGCGCCGCAACGGCGTGCTCGTGGTAAGGCGGTAAAGTCGGAAGTCGAATATCGATGACGGATGCGGTTAGGGGGAGATATGGCCGAAGTGAAGCCGGACAAGTCTGACAGGAAACGCGTCACACTGCGTGAAGTGGCGCAAGAGGCCGGAGTCTCCCTCAAAACCGTGTCGAACGTCATCAACCATTCCGGCCGCATGGCCGACGCCACACGCGAAAAAGTGCAGGACGTCATCGACAGGCTCGGCTACCGCGTCAACGTGTCGGCCCGCAATCTCAATCGCGGCAAAACCGGCTTCATCACGCTCGCGGTGCCGAGCCTGACCGCGCCATATTTGGCCGAACTGGCCAACCGGGTGATCGACGCGGCCCGCATCTACGGCTATTCCGTGTACATCACCACGTATGCGGAAGGATCCGCGCAGGGTGCCCGCGCGCTGTTGCGAAACTTCAATGCCACGGTGTCGGACGGCATGATCCTGTCCATCTCCGAAGTCGAGGATCTCGATCCCGAGGACCTGGACGTGGATTATCCTCTGGTCTGCGTGGGCGCGCGGTCCACGCATGGCAAGGCGGACCATGTCACCCCGGACGACGTCCAGGAGGCGCGTCTCGCCGCGCAATACCTGTTCGACCACGGTGCCACGAATCTTGCGGTGATCGGCTCGCGAACCGATCCGGAGCATATCCTCGAGCTGCGCGACGCCGTGGAAGGCAACGCGCAGCTGCGCATGCGAGGCATATTCGAAGCGTGTGCCGACCAAGGCGTCGAATTGGACACACGGCTAGTGCCCAACGTCGGCCAGGATTGGACCATCGGCTCGGGCGCGCGCATGACGCAGCGCATCGTCGACTCCGGCATCCCCTTCGATGGCATCGTGGCGTTCAACGACCAGCTTGCGTTGGGCGCACTGTTCACTTTGGCAGCGAACGGCATCGCGGTGCCCGACCGGGTGCAGGTGATCGGCTTCGACAACAACGAGGAAGCCGCATATTTCCAGCCGCCGCTGACCACCATGGATTCCTGCCTCGACTGGATCGCGCCGACCGCGGTCAGCCGCATCATCAACCGCATCGACGGCAGCCGTACGTTGGAACCGGAGCTCATCACCACCCAATCCCGCATCATAGCCCGCGCCACCACCCGTGCCTAGTGTCGCGTGTTTGGTTTCGCGCCGCCTAGTGCTCCCGCTTTCCGCATGCCTTCTCCTCCCCTGAGTGCCCTCCTCGCTTCCGTCGCAGGCCTTGATTCCGCTCTTCCGGCACTGCCCACGCTATCTGTGCGCCAGCTCCGCCCTTTCCAGAGCAGGCCTTGGACCTACTCTTCCGGTACTGCCCGTGTCGCTTGTTTTGTGTCACGATTCGAAAAAATGGCCAAAATTTTGGATCGTGACACATCGCTTTCGGTTCGGGGGTATGTTTTTTGAGGCATTTTCCTTGGAAATGCGCCGATTTATACCCCCGTATTGTTTTTGGGGAAGGAAAAATGTGTCACGATTCGAAAAAACAGCCGAAATTTCGAATCGTGACACATTTATAGCGGAAGATTCCGCTCCAAAGCTGGTTCAAGGCTCGCTTGAGACTAGTTTGTGCTGGTTCGTGATGAATTGGTCCGAATTGCCTTGAAGGCTGGGCTGAGGCTGATCCATCCCCGATTCCCCAAGCGAAAAGAAATACCGGTTTGCCGCACTTCCGGAAGTGCCAGGCCGCGTCCCTTGTAAAGGCTGCGGTGGTAGCTGGAACCATCTCCATTGGTTATCCACAGGCTGTTGCGCTCCAAAGCGTTGGAATTACGGCCATGCCATGCTGAACTGCCCCAAATCGCATGTTCTCCGACCACAACTTTGGAAAAACGCACATCAAACCGTTGCCATCGTTTATATTGCACGCCATGAATGCTGATGATGCATACAAGCCGATCCAGCGGGCGACCCTGTCCGAAGCCAGCTGGCGTATTCTCCGCATTGCCCAGTCCGTGGAGTTGCGGCATCCCGTAAGTCACGAGACCGCGCTCGCGATTTGGGGCGTCGAGCTGCCCGCAGATAGTGATTGCTCCGTTGTTTCGCTGCGTTCGTCGCAAGGCGGTTACGCTGGGACGGACGTGGACTATGGATGGAGTGGAGAAAGTCCGGCTTTCGGCCATTCCGAGCACTCTATCCGCTTAGGGCAGGATTTCCCGGATTCGGATTTTCAATATTTCCCGGATTCCCAGGCTGTTTCTCGGAATCAGATTCCAGGTCTTCGGCAGTCGGCTTCTCAGCCTTCCCAATTCCCGCAATCCCCGGCGAAACTTCATACGGTCGCCCAATCGCCGGCTCGTCGCGGCCGTGTGAAGAAAAGCACATCGGTGTCGGCCGATGTGACCGTGCATGTCTGGAAGGGCTTGTCCGCGCGACACGTGCGTGAGGTTGCTGGAGTTCCGGTGCTTATGCCCGTTCCGGCGTGGTCTTTGGCTGCCGGCCGGTGGGGTATCCAGGACATCGTCATGGTTGCGGAGTCGTTGATTCGCCATCGATTCGCCACTCGCAAGGGGCTGATTGAGTTTGTTAAAACTGAGAACGTCCCATACCGGAGCAAGTGTCTGGATGCGTTGGCGCTCGTGCAGTCAGGCAGCGATTCCCCCAAGGAGACCGAAATGAGGCTGACTCTTGTGCGTTATGGCCTGCCGATTATGCAACCGAACTGTGTGGTCCCCGGCGTGAATTTTGCGAATGGCGCTGCGGTGACGTTGGATCTTGTCGATGCCGAGCATCGTTTTGGCCTGGACTATCAGGGTGACCATCATCGTACTGACCGTGCGCAATATCGGCGCGATCAGAACAAGCTGTCGCGTCTTGCGGCCGCTGGTTGGACTGTGTTTTCGGTCACGCAGCTGGATTTGTCCGACGAATTGCATCGCGCCGCGTTCGCCATGAACGTCGCCCATGCGTTGTCTTCGATCGTCGGTCGGCCGATTGGGGTGACCACGCCCTTGCCATGGCGCAAAGTGGTGCTGCGTTATCGGAAAGCCCGCAAGCTTAGGCTGCTTGACTGATGCGGTTTCGTTGGGTGCGCGCGTGAGGCCGCCCGCTTTCCGCATGATCGCGACTCCTCGGTGTTGTGCCTCTTTTGTGGCGATCGGCGCTGGAATCCTTGAAAGCCGCTGATAATCGTGTTCGTCGCGCGTCATTCCGATGCGTTTGGTTGCGCACAGGATATAGGAGGCTTGTTTTTTGTGTCACGATTCGAAAAAAAGACCAAAATTTTGGATCGTGACACATCACTTTCGGTTCGGGGGTATGTTTTTGAGGCATTTTCCTTGGGAATATGTCGTTTTATACCCCCGTATTGTTTTTTTGGAAGGAAAAATGTGTCACGATTCGAAAAAACAGCCGAAATTTCGAATCGTGACACATTTCGGGAGACTCCGCCACTCACCTACGCTTCACCGCGCACCTACGCTCCGCCACCTGCCACGCGCCTCACCGCTCCGGCACGCTTTGCGCCGGGCAGCCATGCAGCACGGACAGCATCGCCCGCTTTTCCTTGGTGGTGACGCTCAGCCCATACTTGGCTTTCACGCCGATCTGCCGGGCCACGTACTCGCACCGGTACGCGCCGTTCGTGGGTAGCCAGTACGCGGCCGACGCGGATCCCTTCTCCTGATTGGCGGGCCCGTCCACCGCGAGCAGGTTGTACATATCGTTGCCGAACCGGTACCGCTTGGCTTGGTCCCACGTGCTCGCGCCCGACCGCCAGGCATTCTCCAACGCCACCACATGGTCGATCTGCACCGCCGACGAGGTGCGCGCGCCGCGTACGAAGTGGATTGTTTTGCCGGTGTACGGGTCGGCCAGCGTGCCCGATTCCACTTTGCATCCATGCTGCCGGTAGCGCACGTCGGTGAGGTCGCGCGCCAGCACGTCTTCGCGCACGTCGCATCCGTTGCCGTCGTCATCGGTTTGGCGGAAGCCGAACAGGTCGCGATCGTAGCCGGCGTGCCGCTGATTATCGTCGACCGTCAGCTGCTGCAGCGTTTGCGCGGCGGTGCCTGACGCGGTGTATTCGCCTGTTATTTCGCCGACGGTCGGGTTTGCTTTCGGCATGAGCAGGCCGATGGTGATGCCCGCCACCACGGCGATCACCAGCAGGATCAGTATGCGTTCCACCGGCCCGTCGGCATTGAACAGCCGTCGGCGAAAATGCGTGCCGTCACGCGATCCGCGCCTTGTCATCGCACCCTAAGCAGTCTTACGCGTACGTGAACGTCATCGGATCGTGCCCGGCGCGCGTCGGCCCGTCGAGCGCATCGATGGCCGCATGCTCGGCAGGGCTGAGCACGAATCCGAACAAGTCGAGGTTCTGCTTCTGCCTGTCCGCATGCACCGACTTGGGGATGATGATCGTGCCGTTTTCGATGTGCCACCGCAGAATCACCTGCGCGGGCGTGACGCCATGCGCTTCGGCGATGCGTGCGATCACGCCGTCGCCGGCGTTCAAGTCGGCGCCGCGAGCCATCGGCGAATACGCCTCGACCGCGATGCCGTGCTCCTTGCAGTACGCCACCACCTCGCGCTGCTGCCACGTGGGATGCAGCTCGATCTGGTCGACGGCCGGATACTCGCCCGTCTCCTTATGCAGCCGCTCAAGATGCTCCGGCAGGAAATTGCACACGCCAAGCGTACGCACACGGCCCTCCGCGCGGAATTCGTCGAACGCCTTCCAAGTCTCACCGGAACGCCAGTCGAACGGCGTCGGCCAATGCAGCATATACATGTCCACATAATCGAGCTGCAGCAGGCCGAGCTGGCGGTCGAACGCCTTGCGCGCGGAATCGTACCCCTGCTCGGAGTCGCGCAGCTTCGTCGTCACCCACAGATTTTTGCGATTTTCGCCTTGCGTGAACCCCGCGTTTTTCAGCGCGCGCCCCACGCCCGCCTCGTTGTTGTACCCCGCGGCACCGTCGATATGACGATAACCGGCTTCCAGCGCGCTCTCCACCACGGGGGTAACGCCCTCATCGTCGATACGCAGCACGCCCAAGCCGATCTGCGGAATCAGATTGCCGTCGGAAAGCGTGATCATCGGAGTGTGGAAAGTAGCCATGGAACAACCCCTTGAGTCGAAATGCAATGTTCTTCGCACCAGTGTAGCGGCTGTTGCGCTCGTAGGTTGTCCGGCCTGTGTCCGCGACCCGCCTGAACCTGTGCGTGGCAGCCCGCCTGAACCTGTGTCCGCAACATCGGCAACCTGCATCGGCAGTCTGCGTCAACAACCTGCACCAACAACCCGCACTGGAGCCCTGCGCTTACCCCGCACCAGACGCATATCCAACGATTATTCAACCTCCCGTAACAGACGTAACAATTCCGTGCGGGCGGACGCGCTATAACGTTGCCCGGATATGAAGAACGATTTGGATATGAAGTCGGATACAGAGAACGAAGAAGACGGCACTATGAGTACGGAGAGCGCGGACGTGCGGCCCGCGGAGAGCACGGACGCACGGCCTGCAGGAGCCCAGCAACCCACTCACCACCACTCCCAACCGTCCCACCACCACGGCCACGCGCTCGCCGGCATCCTCGGCCCCGCGTTCGTGGCGGCGGTCGCATACGTGGATCCGGGCAACGTGGCGGCGAACATCACGTCGGGCGCGCGCTACGGCTACCTGCTGGTGTGGGTGCTGGTACTGGCCAACTGCATGAGCGTGCTTATCCAATACCAGTCCGCGAAACTCGGCATCGTCACGGGCAAAAGCCTGCCGGAAATCCTGGGCGAGCGCCTCGGCGACGCGGGCCGTTTCATGTTTTTCATGCAGGCTGAGGTAATCGCCATCGCCACCGATCTGGCGGAAGTGATCGGCGGTGCGATCTCGCTGAAACTGCTGTTCGGTCTGCCGCTGTTCGTCGGCGGTTGCATCATCGGCGCGGTGTCGACGGTGCTGCTGATTTTCGAAAAAGGCGCCACGCATCGCATTTTCGAAAAACTGATCATCGGCCTGCTGCTGGTGATCACGTTCGGTTTCATCGCCGGCCTGTTCATCGCCCCGCCAAATCCGAAAGAAGTCGTCGCCGGCTTGATTCCACGCTTCAAAGGCACCGACACCGTGCTCATGGCCACGTCCATGCTGGGCGCCACGGTCATGCCGCACGCCATCTACCTGCATTCCACGCTCGTCAACGACCATTACGCCCCCGGCGAAGCGAAGCCGAGCGTGAAGAAGCTGCTTCACGGCAGCAAAATCGACGTGGCCTGGGCGCTGCTGCTTGCCGGCTCGGTGAACCTCGCGCTGCTCATCCTCGCCGCGAACTCGCTGTACGGCATGACCGGCACCGACACCATCGAAGGCGCGCAACGGGCCATCCAGCATGTGCTCGGCCCGGTGATCGGCATGATTTTCTCGATTGGTCTGCTTGCGTCGAGCCTGAGCTCCACGTCGGTCGGCACTTACGCCGGCAGCGAAATCATGCACGGCCTGCTACGCATCAAAGCGCCGATGTGGGCGTGCCGTGTGGTGACGCTGGTACCCGCGCTGGTGGTGCTGTGGTTCGCCAACAATCCGACGGAAGCGTTGATCGTCGGCCAGGTCGTGTTGTCGGTCGGCATTCCATTTGCGATTATTCCGCTGATGCGTTACACACACGACCGCACGCTGATGGGGGAGTACGTGGACGGTCCGGTCAAGCACGTCGTCAATATCGCGGTCGCGGCGCTGATCGTCGCTCTGAACGTGGTGCTGATTGTGCTGACAATGCTCGGCAAAGCCTGATTTTCCGTGATTTTTACGTCGATCTCCGGCGGATTTGTGGTGCTTTTTTCGTAGTTTCTCAGCTGATTTTCTAGGGTTTTTCCCGCAGATTTCCCGCGGATTTTTCCACGAAACCTACGCCGCCTGCACCTTCCCGCTGCCATAATCGACCACGGTGTACATGCCCTTCCCCTCGCGCTTGGACTGGTACAACGCATGGTCGGCGAATCCCAAGCAGAGGCTCAGATCGACGTTCTTGCCGGATAGCACGCGGCACGCGCCGATACTGCAATGCACGTCCTGCCCGTATTGCGCGGACGCCTGCGCCAACTGGCGGCGGAACAGGTCCAGCGTGCTTTCGATCACGCGCTCGTTCGCGGTGTTCTTTATCAGCGCCACATACTCATCGCCACCGAAACGGACGATGATGTCATCATGCCGGTACAGCCGCTTCAACGTCTGCGCCACTTCACGAATCCAGAAATCGCCCACTTTATGGCCGTACGTGTCGTTGATCTGCTTGAAATCGTCGATGTCAACGAAAATCAGAACAGCCTGGTCGTCTTCCTGCATGTGCGCGAAATAATTCTCAATCTGCTCGCGGCCGGCGCTCTTGTTCCACAGATCGGTCAGACCGTCATGCTGCGCCTCGTAGCTGACCTTCTGATAAGCATCGTCCTGCGAGCGGATTTTCTTGTTCATTTCGATGGTGTCGACCACGAACGTGAGCTGGGTGGAAATCGTGATCGCGATGGCCTGCAACGCCAGTCCGTAATGGAGAATCTGAACGATGGTTGCCACAATCGGCAGCACGAAGAACGACAGCGACGTGACGAACAGCGGTCGGCTGAGGTTTTTGCGGTTTTCGATGATCAGCATCACAGTCAGCGCGAGCTCTACCAGACCCAGTATCTGCGGGATAGCGAACAGTGGTCCGCGCCGGTAGTAGTTCTGGCTGTCGATGTAGTAGACCATATGGTTGAACTGCGTGGCAATCGTCAGTACGATGCCGAGCGCGGACGCTGCGTAGATGACGTCAAGCTTCTTCGAACGTGGCTTTTTCGGCTTGGATCGGGCATTGGCCGAACGTTGGTTCTTACGGTTACGCTTGGCTCCGCCGCTCATTCTGGCCCTCCGCTCGTGCGGGCTAACGTTTTCAAGCATGTCGTCGCCGCTGACGGTTTGCCAGATATAGTTAGCGAACAGTGCGATGAAGGTGAAATCGATCAGGTATTCACCAAGATTGCCGATGCGCGTCATATAGAAGTCAAGCTTGTCGCAGCCGCCGTTGTGATACCAGGCGGACACGTCGGCCAGCAGCATCAGCGCGCACAGAAGCTGCATGGAAACTTTCGTATAGGTACGCCGCGTCCTACGTATCGCGCCCACGTAGACGCCACCTGCGCAAACGATGCAGATGAGAACGCCCCATAGCTCCATCGCTATGTTGAATAACGTGACTACGGTCATACTTCCTAACCCCCTGCGCGGCGTATTCCTTTCCTGTATCGTGCCGTTACTGCCAACGCATATGTATACCACCCCAAGATGAACAAATACGAAGTTTTGCCAATTTTTCTCGGTTGAATTGGAATTGAACGTGTTCGAATAGTTTCATCTCGCGTTCGACCACCCGCAGTACTAGACTTTTTGAGTCTGTTTTTGCAGGAGTTGCGCAATACGCTGCGAGTATGCGCGGATGAGTGATGGAGGGCGGTCGGTTGCCGTCGAAACCGGAGAAGAGGTCGGAAGTGAAGCCGGAAAAGAAAATAAACGCGAAACAGGGCCGCACCCACGGCCTGTCCCAGCCGCTTACCGGCGAGGAATCGTATAAAAACGACCATTTGACGCATGTCGCGTTCGTATCGATCGCCATCCTTACCTTCATCACGTTCGTCGGCAACTTCACGCAGCTCCAGCTGAGCGCCGCGCTACCCACCATCGTGTCCGATTTCGGCATTTCCGTTACGACCGGCCAATGGTTGACGTCGGTTTTCCAGCTGGTGATGGGTGTGATGGTGCCGCTCACCGCCTACCTGACCCGCCGTTTCTCCACCCGTCAGATTGTGATCGCTTCGATGGTGGTGTTCACCATCGGCTCCCTGTTTGCCTGGCTTGGCTCCTCGTTCGTGCTGGTATTGGCCGGCCGTCTGCTGGAAGCCGTCGGCACCGGCGTGATGTGGCCGGTCCTGCAAATCACGGTATTCTCCATTTATCCTCTGTCCCGCCGCGGTATGGCGATGGGCACCGTCGGCATGGCCATGAGCGTCGCGCCCGCGATCGGCCCCACCTTGGGTGGTGTGCAAACCGATTTGAACGGCTGGCGATCGATTTTCCTCACGCTGACGGTCATCGGCGTTATTTCGCTGCTTCTTGCGATTTTCGGCTTGCGTAATTTCGGCACGCGCGACGCGTCCGCGAAAGCCGACTTCTTCTCCGTCGGCCTGTCGATTTTCGGCTTCGGCGGACTCATGTTCGGCTTCACGAACATCGAATCGTATCCGTTCACGCATCCGATGGTGTGGCTCGCCATGCTTATCGGTGTGGTTGGCATCGTCTGGTTCGTGCTGCGCCAGATCCACGGCGCTCGCCGACAGGCTGCCGACCCGTCCAAGCAGCCTCCGCTGCTCAACCTGAGCGTGCTGAAAAACAAAAGTTTCACCGTCGGCACCGTCACCGCCGCGCTGTCGTTCTTCGCGTTCAGTTCGATCATGGTGATCATGCCGCTCTACATTCAGGATTGCCGCGGCTATTCCGCCACGATCAGCGGCCTGGTGATGTTGCCCGGCGCGTTCGGCCAGTGCATCGCGCAGTTCTTCGGCGGCAAGGCGCTCGACCGTTTCGGCGCGCGTCCGGTGGCGCTGATCGGCTCGATCACCCTGCTGTTCGGCACCATCATGATGAGCCTGATTTCCATGACCTCATGGATCTGGTGGGTGTCCATCTGGCAGTTCGTGCGCCAAATCGGCATGGGATTCGTGCTCATGCCGATTACCACGTGGTCGCTGAACTGCCTGGAGCCCGAGGAGGTGAGCGCCGGCTCGGCCGTTACGAACACGGTTCGCCAGATCGCCGGTGCCATCGGCGCTCCCGTGCTGGTGATTCTGATGGAAACGTTTACCGCCCTGCGCTGGGCTGCGATCGGCGGCGCGAAGAACATGTATGCCGTGGCGAACGTGTTCGGCATCCAGTGGGCGCTGCGCGTGAGCGCCACCATCTGCTTCATCATGGTGGTCATGGTCTTCTTCGGCGTCCGCGGCAACGGCGCCGGCTCCACCCGCGACACCGTCCAGCGCGCCCTCAATCGCGTCCACCCCCACGCCGCCTAGCCTGACCTGTCCGCTCTTACCGCATTTTCGCCGTTCCGTAGGCATGTCATGAGCGTGGTTTGCTCAAGTGCCGCCATTCCCCGCAGCAGGAAATGAGAGAGAAATGTCCGCATAGTGGCATGCGGTACGGGTGCACGTAAAAGCACTGTGAACCTCGCGGGAAGGAGGTGGCGCACCCGTGCCGTGTTACGTATGGTGAACGGGAACGTAATGAAAGGCAACCATGCGGCAAACCTGCGAAAGCGAGCGTGAGAACGGCGGCAATAACGATGCCGAACGCGAACGCACAAGCGAAAGCGAAATCGAGGATCTGGGCGCGCAGCTCGACAAAGCATGCGCCAGCCGCCCCCTCGACCGTGCTCAACATGGCATGACCCGCCGTACCGCAGCAACACACCTTCTGACCGCGGTGCTCTGGCTGGCCACCGCCGTCATCCTGCTGGCCATGCTGCTGCGCATGCTGCCCAACAACCTCGACGGCAAACGGTACGTGCCGCTTATCGTCGCGCTGATGCCGTGGCTGGGCATACTGTCTTTGATTATTGCGATCACCGCGATAGCCGTCCGTGCAATAGGCGGACGCGTCCTACTCGCCACCGTCAGCGTGGTGTGCGTGGTCGTGCAAATCGGCTGGCATTGGGGTTATATCAGGCCGCAGCAAACGATTTCCGACGCGGCCAGCACCGCAGTCACGCAAGTCTCGTCCAACGGCTTGCCCAACACGTCCGACCGGTACGCCCGCATCATGACCTTCAACACCAGGGAAGGGCATGCCGACGCCAATCGGATCGTCGAAATCGTCAAAAACGAGCATGTGGAAGTGCTCGCGCTGCAGGAAGTGTCATGGGACCTGCTCAACCGGCTCAACGGCGCCGGAATCGCCAATTATCTGCCGTATTCCGTGGCCGCGCAGCAAACGTGGCATGACAACGGCGGTGTGAACGTGCTGTACAGCGCCGCGCCGATGGAAAACGCCAAACAGAACCTCATTCCCGTGGAATCAAGCAGCGTTTCCGCCGCGACGATCGATTTCGGCGGCAGCAAGGTGCGCTTCGGCTCCGTCCACCCGTTCTCGCCGCGCCCCCGCAACCAAGGTCTGTGGAACCGTAGTCTCGACTCGCTCGCCCAACTGCAGCATTACGACAATCTGTACGTGCTGATGGGCGATTTCAACTCCACATGGGACCACGCCAGCTTCCGATACCTGCTCGGCAGCCGCTTCCTGGATTCCGGCCAGCAGGCGGGCGAAGGCCTGCACATGACGTACCCGGCCATGATGCCGATCGCCGAAATCGACCATATCGTGCACGACAAGGGCGTGAACGTGGGCGATCTGGAAACCAAGTACATCGCCGGCTCCGACCACCGCGCTCTCCTCGCCACGCTCGAAGTCGCCTGACCCGCACCTAATCTGCGCTTGAACATATCTGCGCATAGCAAACATATCCGCACGTATCCCCACATATGCCCCTCAACGTACCAATAGCCGCAAACACGCCTGCTGCTATATCGACATTTTTGACATTATGTAGGTATAGGAATAGTCTATATTCACCCCGAACCTGCATATTCTGCACAAATGACGGTTATAAGGATGATGGTTATGGAGTACAAAAGCATACGGCAGACATTGGCAATGTCATCATCCACGGCCAAGCCGAAGGATGCGGCTGAGGAGGAATACCAAAAAAGACTCAACGGCTATTCAACATACCGGTCAGGTATTGAATTCGAAGGTCATGAGATGTTCGCCGTGGCGTTCAGGGAACTGTTGAACGTCATGGATTCGGTCCGTGGCATGGAAGTGCAGGTCGAATCGCTGTGGGCCGCATTGCCGCCGATTGCCCGCAGGGCGTATCTGATGGAACTCATCGGCGCGGAAATGCAGAGCACGAACTCCATAGAAGCCGTGCACACCACGCGCAAGGAAATCTCAGACGCGTTGGATGCGGCGGTCGCGGACGGGCCGCACAAGCGGTTGAGTGAGCTTGCCAAACTCTTTCTCGGACTCTCCGGCGAAAATTCCGCAACGTTGGAACTACCGAAAACGTTGCATGACATACGTAATATTTACGATCAGGTGATGGCTGGGGAACTACGGGAGGAAGACAAGCCTGACGGAATGGTATTCAGAGCCAAGCAAGTCTCTGTGTGTGACGGCTTTGACCGGGAGATTCATCAAGGCGCATGGCCGGAATCGGAAATCCAAGTGCAATTGACCAAATGGCTGGCGTTGCTTTCGGATGAGGCGATTCCTCCGCTGCTGCGGGCTGTGATGTGCCATTACGCCTTCGAATGCATTCACCCGTTCTATGACGGCAATGGCAGGACGGGCCGGTTCCTGCTTGCTCTGCAGCTGAGCAAGCACCTGTCCATACCGACGGCGATCAGCCTGAGTCCGGTTATCGCCGACGCAAAAGGCCGGTATTACAAGGCGTTTGATGATGCGCAGCATCCGCTGAACTGTTCTGACGTCTCGCTGTTCTCATATCGGATGATCCGTTTTATCGCCACCGCCCAGAAGAACATCATCTCTGTGCTCGGCGAGAAGAAAACCCTGCTTGACACCGCGCGGAAGAGGCTTGAACATTATGCGCGAACGCAGGGCATTACGGAACTGCAGCGGAACATGCTGTACTTCCTGCTGCAGGAGGAGCTTTTCGACGATGCTCCGAAACCCATATCGCGCCGCCTAATGCGCGAATGGCTTGGCGTGGGGGAGCGGAAGACCAACACCGCGCTCGCGGAACTGGTGAACAGGAACCTGCTCGAGTTCCACGGCTCCCGCCCGATCCGCTATTCGCTGACCGCCACCGCCCGCGCCGAATTTCTGCAATGATTCTGCGCGTATTGGACGATTTGCCGCATGCGGGGAACGCCTCGCGCTAAAATTTCCGTTTGGCGGGTTGCGGAAGCCATGGTGGATTTCGCAAAACCGCAACACGAAACGTTGGAAGAACGGTTAAGGGGTTTAGGCATGCACATCATGTTCGTCTGCACGGGCAACATTTGCCGTTCCCCTATGGGCGAGCTTCTGATGACCCACTATCTGAACGGCACCACCGTGCAGGTGTCAAGCGCCGGCACGCGTGGTTTGCCGATGCATCCGATCGATCCGTCGAGCGGCCGCCTTATGCAAAGCGTCGGCATTGAGTCGAGCGGCTTCCGTTCCCGACGACTGACCCGACAGATGGCCGACGAAGCCGACCTGATCCTCTGCTTCGAAAAGCAGCAGCGCAAGGAAATCGTCACGTTGGCGCCAGCCGCCGTACGATACACGTTCCTGCTTGACGATTTCGCGAATATGTGCGATTACTGCGCTCGCAACAATATGATTGCCGGACTGACCATCCAGGAACGTCTTCAGTCGGTAATCAAGAAGTCCTCGATGATTCGTCCGATGATTCCCCAGCCGAAGGACATCGCCGACCCGCATGGCCGCGAATTCAGCATGTTCTGCGTCGCCGCCGAACAGACGAACGGTGCGATCCGTAAAATCCTGAAAAGCATGCGCAAGCACCGTACGGTAACCCCCGCCCCCATCCGCTCCCAAATCGTTGCCTGATAATTCTTTTAGGTCCATGGATTGATTCACCATAGCTTGGCCCTACTCTATTTTTTTGAGTCCGAGCGTGTTTGTGATATTCACCCATTTTTTATTATTGATATTTTGATTTGATTGGCATGTTGCATGCCATAAGAGGTAAAGAAGCCCTTTTTGAGCATCTCTTGAAAGATTAATTTCAGGATTGTTGGGGGTGGGCTGTCGGTGGCGTGGGATGGGGCGAGGGTGCTTTGCGTCGCAAGGTGGTATTGGTTGGAAAATTTTCTGAAACGTTTGCATATGTGAATTTGCAACGATAGTGGGTGCTACGGGGTGCTGGTATGAGTGTATCTGTTGCTGACAGCGTTTGCAACAGAGCAGAAAACAATTGCGTTTTAACCGCCATTTTTCAATAAAAATCACTCATTTTTCAAAGGAAAAATGTGGTATTTTTGACGCAACGTCTGCTAGTGGCAAACGTTGTCAAAGTTAGATGCAAGGAAGCAGGGAGGGTAAGGTGCGACTCAGCACTCATACGTTCGCGGGTATGGCGAACGCACTCACCAGAAAAGAGCCTCCGCACGACGATCAACCGGAGTTGATGACCCGTGCAGAGCGTAGGCGCGCGGCCCGCAAGGCTCGTGCGGCCAAAACCTGGAAGAAAGTAGCGGCGGGAACGGTGGCGGTCGCCACGCTGTTCGGCGGTATGGGTGTGGCATCCACCGCACTTGCCGCCGATCGTGACAGCTACCAGGACACCATCGGAAATTCTTCTTTCGAAGCGGCCCGTAACCAGTACGGTCTGACCAAGCACATGAAGAACGGCGCCATCCTGCACGCATGGATGTGGTCGTTCAAGACCATCACGCAGCACATGCCTGAGATCGCCGCGGCGGGCTACACTTCCGTGCAGACCGAGCCTATGAGCAAGATCAAGGAAGTCGCCGCCAACGGCAAGAAGTTCACCGAGAACTGGTACTACGTGTACCAGCCGGCGAACACCTCCATCGGCAACTTCGTGGTCGGCACCGAGGCTGACCTGAAGGAAATGACCGCCACCGCCCATAAGTATGGTGTGCGTGTGATCGTGGATGTGGTCGCCAACCACTTCACCTCCGATTGGAACGCCATCGACCCCGATTGGCAGAACAAGGAGTACTTCCACAAGCGCACCGGTTGTGACGGCCCCAACGGCGAGATCAAGGATTATTCCAACCGTTACAAGGTGACGCAGTGCCACCTGCTTGGCTTGTGGGATCTGAATACGCAGAACCAGGCTGTTGCCGATCGTATGCAGAAGTTCCTGAAGACCGCTGTGGCGGACGGTGTTGACGGCTTCCGTTACGATGCCGCCAAGCACGTCGAGCTGCCGACCGAAGTCTTCGACAATAAGCAGTCGAACTACTGGAACACCATTCTGAAGAATGGGTCCCAGTTCCAGTACGGCGAGGTGCTGCAGGGCGATTCCGGTCTCGACTACAAGGCATACGCCAACATGTTCCGCGACAATTCCTCCGATGGCGGCGGCAACACCGCTTCCAACTACGGCAAGACCATTCGCGCCGCTGTCGGCTCGAACAACCTTGATGTCAAGATGGTGAAGAACATCGATACCGGCGGCGCAAGCGAAGACCAGCTGGTCACCTGGGTTGAGTCCCATGATAACTACGCCAACGGCGACAAGGAATCCACCGGCCTCACCGACTATCAGATCATGATGGGCTGGGCGGTCGTTGGTTCTCGTAGGGCCGGCGCTCCGCTGTACTTCAACCGTCCGAAGGGCTCTGGCGGCACCAACCCGCAGTTCGCCGAGCAGTCCCAGCTGGGCGACGCCGGTGACGACATGTGGAAGAACAAGTCCGTCGCGGCAGTCAACCACTTCCGTAACGCCATGGATGGCAAGGGCGAGAACCTGCAGAACTGCGGCGACAAGTCCTGCCTGATGGTTGAGCGCTCCACGGCTGACGGCATCCAGAACGATGGTGTGGTCATTGCCAACATGGGCGGCGACAAGAGCCTTTCCGGCATGGACACCACGCTTGACGATGGCACCTACCCGGATGAGGTCAATGGTGGTCAGATTGTGGTCTCCAACCATAAGATCGTTTCCGGTACCGCCAAGGGCGGCGCGGTCAGCGTCTTCTACGTGAAGGGCGAATCCGATCCGAACGTGTCCGTGGAAGCGGCTTCCAAGGAATTCTCCTCCGACAATGTCAAGGTCACGTTGCGCGCGCAGGATGCCGACAATCTGAAGTACACCACCACCGAGGGCGAGAACGGCTCCTTCACTGACGGAAAGGTCATTTCCGTTGGTAACACTCTTTCCGTTGGCGAGACCGCTACCGTCAAGGTGACCGGCACCGCGGCCAAGGATGGCAAGAAGGTCAAGAAGGGTCAGGCGCTGAGCGCTTCCGTGACCGTGAAGAAAGTGGAGGTCCCGAAGCAGAACCTTGCCGCGCAGTACAGTACCAACAAGGTGGGCATGGGCGTCAAGAAGACCATCAACTTCAACGCCGGAAAGGACGCGAGCATCGCTGACTGGGACAGCTCCATGCTGATCGCGCAGGGCGCCGCCAACGACGACCCGCGCGTGTACCGCCCGAATTCCATGTATGAGGTTCCGATCGATCTGTATGCGTTGTATGGCGCCTACGATGACGACAACCTCTACCTCATGTGGGAAATGACTAACGTGCAGGATGTCGTCGACACTGGCGACGACTACCCCCTGAGCCAAGGCCACCTGTGGCAGACCCAGAATCTGCCGTTCCACATCGCCATCGACACCAAGGATGACAGCACCCGCATCGGCAACAACGGCGGTCTGCAGACCGGCGGTTCCCTGTGGGCATCCAACATCACTTGGGGCGGCGAGCAGAAGCTCAACAATGTGGTGACCATCTCCACCAACGGCTCCAACGGTCCGTGGATCTACAAGGGCGACGAGACTGGTCTGAACTCCAAGGCTGCGTATGGTCCGGCTGCTAACGCCGCCACCAACACCAAGAAGTCGAACATCAAGTTCGGCTATGGCAATGGCATTCTAAGCAAGGATGTCATCGGCATCGACGGTGGCTGGGGTGAAAACAACGGTCGTTTCATCGGCGATATGAAGGCCGAGAACCAGAACAAGGCCAAGTGGGTCAACTTCAACGAGAAGGGCCACAATTCCGCTCAGATGGATGATCACTACGAGATCGCCATCCCGCTGGAAGAGATCGGCACCACCGCTGACCGCATTGCCTCGAACGGTATCGGCATCGAGCTGGCAGCCACCTTCGGTCTGTCCGCCATGGATTCCCTGCCGTACGATCTGGCAATGAACGACAATGCTGACCTGCCGGACACCGGTTCTCAGGTGAATAACTCCTTCGAGAAGTCCGATGACGACATGTTCAGCGTGAAGATGGCCAACATCGGCGGCGAAGAGCCTCCGGTCGAAACCAAGTCTGTGAGGATTGATCAGTCGGATTACAGCGTGGACCTGTCCAATGGCG
>OAUX01000121.1_pt1 | contig 51733 bp, 72 predicted proteins | sample 1501311 | NCBI WGS metagenome assembly OAUX01 (sample SAMEA2580066, study PRJEB22360) | human gut metagenome | reverse complement strand
CGCGACCGCCGCTATTCTGGAAAGAGGAAGCTCGTTACTTCCAAAAGGAATTAAAAGCGTGACAGGCAACTTCTCGCGTGGTGAAGTGATCCGAATCCGTAACCTTGAAGGTCGCGACATCGCTCATGGCGTAAGTCGTTATAACAGCGACGCGCTGCGTCGGATTGCTGGTCACCATTCCCAGCAGATCGACGCCATCCTGGGCTATGAATATGGCCCGGTTGCAGTGCATCGTGACGACATGATTATTCGTTAAGGAGCCAGAACATGCTGGAACAAATGGGCGCAGCCGCGAAAGCCGCCTCTTATAAACTGGCGCTCCTTTCCAGCCGCGAGAAAAACCGCGTGCTGGAAAAAATCGCTGATTATCTGGAATCTCAGTCGCAGGAAATTTTGCTCGCCAACGAGCAGGATCTGCTGGAAGCGCGTAGCAACGGCTTGAGTGAAGCGATGCTCGATCGTCTGGCGCTGACCCCTGCGCGTCTGAAAGGTATTGCCGACGACGTCCGTCAGGTGTGCAACCTCGCCGACCCGGTAGGGCAGGTGATTGACGGTGGGGTGCTCGACAGCGGATTACGCCTTGAGCGTCGCCGCGTGCCGCTTGGCGTCATTGGGGTGATTTACGAAGCGCGTCCAAACGTGACGGTGGATGTCGCCTCCCTGTGCCTGAAGACCGGTAATGCCGCGATCCTGCGTGGCGGGAAGGAGACCTGGCGCACCAACGCCGCGACGGTAAACGTCATTCAGCAGGCGCTGGAGGAGTGTGGTTTACCGGCGGGTGCCGTGCAGGCGATTGAAAGCCCCGACCGTGCGCTGGTCAACGAGATGCTGCGCATGGACAAATACATCGACATGCTGATCCCACGCGGCGGCGCGGGCTTGCACAAGCTGTGCCGTGAGCAATCTACCATTCCGGTGATCACCGGTGGTATTGGCGTATGCCATATCGTAGTGGATGACACCGCGGAGGTAGAACCTGCGCTGAAGATTATCGTCAACGCTAAAACACAGCGTCCAAGCACCTGTAATACGGTGGAAACGCTGCTGGTGCATCAGGGCATCGCCAGTACCTTCCTGCCAGCGCTGAGCAAGCAGATGGCGGAAAGTGGCGTCACGCTGCATGCGGATGAGAAGTCTCTCGCCCTGCTGAAAGACGGTCCGGCGAAGGTCGTTCCGGTTAACGCGGAGCAGTACGACGATGAGTATTTGTCGCTGGATCTGAACGTGAAGGTGGTTGCGGATCTCGATGATGCTATTGCGCACATTCGTGAACACGGAACCCAGCATTCTGACGCGATCCTGACGCGGACCCTGCGCAATGCCGATCGTTTTGTGAATGAAGTGGATTCGTCTGCGGTTTACGTGAATGCCTCGACGCGCTTCACCGATGGCGGCCAGTTTGGTCTGGGCGCGGAGGTGGCTGTGAGCACTCAGAAGCTGCATGCCCGCGGTCCGATGGGGCTGGAAGCGCTGACCACCTACAAGTGGATCGGCTACGGTGATGATACGATTCGTGGGTAAATAATCGCGGGTGATGCAAAAATAGCCGTTTGATTCAAAAGGGCATTGACGCATCACCCGGTTAGATCTACTCTTTTGCCCCGTGGTTACGCTCGTAACCGGCCTTTCAGGGCCGATATAGCTCAGTTGGTAGAGCAGCGCATTCGTAATGCGAAGGTCGTAGGTTCGACTCCTATTATCGGCACCACTAACCACGCGGGTTCACGCGATATTCACCAGTTCAGCAAAAGCGCCTTGTGCCATATTTGTGCCATTCCCCGCCAGGAATGAGTCGATTTGCATGGCATGCTGCGTCAGGTGATTCGGTGCCAGATGTGCATAACGCTGCACCATCTCGATACTTTCCCACCCGCCCATTTCCTGTAGCGCACTGAGTGGCACGCCGGACTGTACAAGCCAGCTCGCCCAGGTGTGCCGCAGGTCATGGAAGCGGAAATTTTCTATTCCCGCCCGCCTTAACGCTGCGCGCCATGCCGTGTTAGCATCAGACCGCATTTTGCGCACCGCCTTTGTTCTCGTTCCATCCGGGCGAACGGATGATTCAGTGTGAACAAAGACCCACCGGTTATGTTTCCCCATCTGATCCCGCAGCACCTTGCAGGCCGATTCGTTCAGGGCGACCCCAATCGCCCTTCCTGCTTTAGCATCCTCGGGGTGAATCCATGCGACCTTCCTCTGCATATCAATTTGCGACCACTCCAGATCTGTGATGTTCGACCTGCGCAGCCCCGTCGCCAGTGCAAAAATAACAACTGGCTTCATATGCTCGGGAAGCTCCCGGATCAGGTTCGCCGCTTCCTCTTTGGTTAGCCAGCGAATACGCTTATTTTTCGGCACCGGGCATTTGATGTTCGGCGCTTTGGCTATCCATCGCCATTCGTTTGCCGCGCATCGTAACAGTGCCCGGATGAAAGCAAGGTGCGTCGCCTTGGTGGCCGCCGCTGCTGGTTTGTCCTTAAATTCGGGGACCGGCTTCCCTCTTCGCAGCAGGCTGTCGCGCTTAGCCTCCCAGTTCATTCGATGCTTGCGGTTAACCATCGAACTTACCGCAGACAAGATCCTGTCTTCCGTGATTGCTGACAGGTCCACTCCCTTGAAGTGCATCCTCCAGAATCCGATCCGGCTTTTGTCATCGTCCAGGCTTTTCTTGTGCTGTTTTTCGTTAAGCCAGCGAACGCACGCTTCATCGAACGTTCGCGGCTTAAACTCCCCCATCTTATCAACTCGCCATGCTTCAGCTTTCAGCTGATCATAGAGCTCCTGCGCTTGCCTTTTGTCCGTTGTCCCAAGAGACCGTCTAATTCGACTTCCACCAGGCGTAACGAAGTCGCAGTGCCACGTACCGGCACGTTGTTTGATTGACATGCTTTATCCTCCTGCACATCAACCGCATTCACGGGTTGATTGTGGATCGGGTTCTTCACTGCCGCAATACAGTCTGTTTTGCAGATCAGGTATGGGCTTTTTTTCTTATGTGGATTTTTTCGGGTAGCAGCCAGGCGACCGGACTTTATCCACTGGGCAATCGTGCCTTTATCCACTTTTAGGAAGGCGGCGGCCTCATCTCTGGTAAATACTTCTTCTTCCATCGATGTTCTCCAGTGGCCCCAGCCGGGGCCGTCATTGTTATTCAGTGTGCCTGTGCTGGCAGGTTTCGAAGTTTACGAACGCCGATCATTGCTGTGGCGACATAGCTGGTGGCCCGGTTGACGACTTCGACGGTAACCTTCATGCCATCCACCTCAACGGTGTAATTTGTCTGATGCTTCTGCCTGCCGTAATCGCCATATTTTGCGTGGTGCGCCGCCAGCGCAACATCGCAAGCGCGGCGACCAATAGGTGATTGCTTACTGCGATTAATCAGCCTCATCATCACGTCACTCCCAAAGTGGCTACGACATCACTCGCTGTTTCTCGGGTGCTGCCTTTGCTGGATATAGCCCGGCGAGCACTGACGCGGTGCAGGGTGAAGCCGTGCTGTTCGTAAAGTTCAATTACGCGCGGTGCGGTAGAATTGCTGATTACCACTTTTGCCCCCCGCTGGTGGGCTGCCACACAGCATTCCGCAAGCTCTACTTGGCTATCCCACGAGAACCCACCAGCCGCGTAGTTAGTGAAACCAGCGGTGCCGGGCAGCGGTTCATAAGGCGGATCGCAGTAAACGACGTCACCATCACCTGCCAGCGCGAGCGTGCGCCTGAAGCCCGCATTCATGAATACGCATGCGTGAGCCTTCCGCTTAAATGCCTTGATCTCTTCTTCCGGGAAATATGGCGCTTTATATTTCCCAAAGCCGACGTTAAAAAAACCGTCTAGGTTGTAACGGATCAGACCGTTGAAACAGTGCCGATTGAGGTAAAGGAATGCTGCTGCGCGCTCGACCGCATCCAGCTGCTGCGCGTTGAATGCTTCACGAATTACCGTGTAGTTTTCGGCATCATTCAGGTGCCTGAATGCCTTCATTGCCTCATAGATCACCGAATCGGGGACCACCGCCAGCATCTGATACAGGTTAATCAGGTCAGCGTTGACGTCAGCCAGAAGGAAGCGTTCGTGCTTGTCTGAGTTAAGGAACACCGAGCCGCCACCCACAAAAGGCTCAATAAGGCGTTTACCTGCGGGGATCAGGCGATCCAGTTCCGGCAGCAGTGAATATTTTCCGCCAGCCCATTTAAGGAACGGGCGCTGCCAGCTGCGCGGCGTAGGTTCTTCAATCGGGAGCGCCGCAGCGATACGCTCACCGATCCAGCGCATAACCGGCACAGCCATAGAATTGCCGATCGCCTTATAGCGCGGTCCGTCCGGGCAATCAGCTGCAACTTTTCCGCGCCATGGGATCAGCGTGTGGTTTAATGGAAACCCCATCTGCCTCTCGTTTTCAATCGGCATCAGGTGTCTGATTCGGCGTTCTGGCGTAACAATGTAAGTTTCTCTGTCATCGAGAGAGCCTGCCCCTCGCGCTGTGAGACAAACAGGCACGGGCGTCTGCTTTGACGGGGGATTAATCCTGCGCACGCTGTCGGGCTCAAATAATATTTCTGCGGGATCAATGTCTGTTCGAGCGCTTGCAATAAGGAGAATTCTCTGGCGTCGCTGGGCCAATCCGAAGTATTGAGCATCAAAGGTTCGCCAGGCCACTCGGCGCTGTCGTCCAATAACAACACCACGCTTTGACCAGACTGGAACGTGCTTACGGGCTTTTTTATGCCAGCGCCAGTATTTGCTGCTGCATCCTGTTGCAGGTTGTGGACCAGGTTCGAATGCTTCAGTTTCTCCAGCCATTCCTGCGAGAAAGTACCCGAAGGCGTTGTCTTTTGATGAGAATGCCCCGGTAACGTTTTCCCAGACGAAGATTGCTTCCTGATCGCCGTTCCCCCGGCGTTTACTGTCGATTGCATCAGCTAATTCCACATATGAAAGTGTCAACTGTCCGCGCGGATCGCTTAAACCCTGACGTTTGCCACCTATTGAATAGGACTGGCATGGTGTTCCGCCGGCGACTACTTCAGGCGCGTCTACTTCTCCGGAACGGACCGCAGCCGCGATTTTTGTCATGTCGCCGAGGTTCTCCACATGCGGCCAGTGATGCGCCAGCACGGCGGACGGAAACGCCTCGATTTCGGCAAACCATGCTGGTTGCCATCCAAGCGACTCCCATGCGACGCTTGCGGCTTCAATCCCACTGCAAACAGATCCGTATCTCATGCTGCTACCTGCTTTTCGTTAAGTTCTTCAGCCAGTCGTTGCGCCTTCAGTGGGTTGGTAACGACATCACCCCACGGCAGCAACCATCCGTTTTTCTCTTTGAGCCAGGGAAGGCACACCGCGCCAACCCTGATTTCGTCCTGTGCGTGTGTCATAGCGCATAGATAGAGTGAGAAGGGAACGGAAGACCGATCGGCGCAAACGGGATATCGTCGTCAAAGTCGACCGGTGGCTGACCGCTGCTCTGCTGCAAGCGCGATTGTGGTGCGCCCCCAGTTTGATTTGCATAAGGATTGCCGCCATGTTGGGTATTGCGTGGTCCAGAGAACTGCGCGCCGCCGTGAATGCGCTCGTCTTTGTCCTTCATGGACAGCTCAAGCGCGGAAATCGCTTCTGCTGGGGCATTTTCAGCGTGCTCGGCGTAGGTCTTACGCGTTCCCGGCTGGAAAACGTGGCGCACTTCGAACTTGTAGCCGTCGCCGCCGTCGTTTTTGGTGTACAGCACCTTCTGGAGGAACAGGCCCACCTTTTTGCCAACCAGCGCCGGGCAGTGCCATTCAGGGCCGTTTTGACCCTGTACCTGCTGTGGTTGCGCCTGTTTGACCTGGGCGACCCACATCAGCGCCGATACCAGCCCCATTCCGAACGTCTGCTGACCGTCCTTGCCGAGGAAGTTAATGCGTAGGTAATTGGCTTTTGCTCCGTTAGAGTCCAGGCTGAGTTCGAGTGCCTGGGACTGGCTGCCATCTTTCCCGAAGGTGTACACCGCAGAAACGATTTCGCCCTCGTAAGCGCCGGTTTCGCTGATCCCGCCAGTTGCGCCAGCTTTCTTCGCCATCTCAGCCGTTTCGTTGTTCCACATAAAAGTCATTGGTTGGTTCATCGTTAAATCCTCAAAGTTACAATTCGGTCATAAATTCGGTGATAGCCACGTCTACGGCGTGGAGGTCGTTGTCCATTTCCGTCTGGTCCGGGAACAGATCGGGCGGCGCTTTGGCGGTGTCGTTGTCATCGCCTTTGATGAGAAAAACGTGTTTGCCGTCCTTCTTGATGGCGCGCAGCACGATGGAAAAATAGCCCTCTGGCGTCAGCTTTTCGTTGAGCATCTTCCCGGTGGTCTTCATGCGGATCTTTCCCTCGGTCTCTTCGGTGTGGGCGAGGAAATAAACGCGGAAGTCGTCCGGCAGCTCGGTGGCCGCCATGATGATTCGCCAGATGTGATCTGCCATTTCGGTGAACTTGGCGTAGCCGGTCTGGTACGCGCGGTTCATGTTTTCGTGTTGCATGACCACCTGGAAATCGTCGATGATCAGGACGCGGCGCGTTTTCGACTGCACCATGCGATAGATGGTGTCCAGCACCGTTTCCCAGTTATCAGAGCGCAAAACGTTACCGCGCTGTTTGCTTCCGTCTGGCAGCTGCTTGCCGTGAAGTTTCCAGCCCGTAGACTTGAACGGCAGCATTTTGGGGATGCACTGGAGCAGCATCACATCGTCCGGATTGAAGTTGCGCAGGCTGTAGGACTTGCCCGCGCCAGAGTCACCGAGGATCAGCACTGGAGTACCCATCATTTGCCCCCGTTCAGCCAGTGGTTAGCCGTAAACAGCACGTCTTCGTCGTCACTGTTGGCAACGAGCCAGCGCAGGTAACCCGGTTCTGTCTTTGCCAGCTCGGAGAACGCGACGCCTTTGTGCTTACCGAAACGGAGCGCATTAAGCAGGGAAGGGTTGTTGGAGATGGCGCGCATTTCGCCCATCGTCCATTTCGCCAGGCGGCCCATGTAGAGCAGCAATTCGGCGGTGACGTAGCAGTCATACAGCGCGCGGTGAGCGTAAAGCCCTTCCGGTACTTCCGGTTTCAGCCCGAGGCTGTAACGCAGGTACTGGTTGCTGTGGCTCTTGTGCTCCGGCAGGAGTGAGCGCGCCAGCTTGGCAGTGCAGATCCACGGAGCGTTCATTGCAGGAAGTTTGGCTTTATCGAACTTCGCGTTGTGGGCGACGTAGGCGTCGGCACCCATATAGCGGCCAATTACTTCACTGAGCAGCGGCGCGCCTTCCACCATGTCTTCGGTGATATGGTGAATAGCCATGGCCTCAAAACCGATAGCCACGCCAGGCTTAACGAGGTCGCTCATTGGGTTGCAGATCACGCCGTAGACGATATCGACGCTGGCAATTTCCACCACGGTTTCCGGGCCGCCTTCCAGCCCAGTCGTTTCGGTATCAATGACACGCAGCATTGTTAATCCCCTGTGTTCTGTAATCACAAACTGCATCGAAGTGCGCGAGCTGGTGGGCGATGGCCTCAAGGTCAGCTGGCGATAAGTGGTACATCAGGCACAGCAGCGCGATAAGATTCATCGCCTGTTGCTGTTTGGTTGTAGCCTGCATATCCATTCCTCAGAAAATGGTTGTAAGAATCCCGGCACCATAATGGCTGCCTATATTTAATTGATTAAAAAATCGTTTGTTAATTATCGAAGAAAAAGACTATTCGAATATTTTCGGGAATAATGTTTTTCTCTAACCACCATAATTCCAATGCTCTATTCTCAAGAGCTTCATGAATATTTTTCAAAGCATCTACAGTATCTTCCCATTCTCTGTAAACAAAGCCTGGTGCATTTGTCCAGCCACACCATGAATCGGGTTTAATACCATTATCAAGATCTACCGCCTGTTTTTCTGAAATCATTCCTTTGAATGGCATTGGAGTAAGGTTTTTTCTGAATTCCCGAATTTCTGCAAGACTGACGTAACTGTGAGAATGTCCGTCACATCCCCAATCTTCTGACACCTGCCTTGTGTAATCACAAGCATCGCCTGGCAAACCGCGTGGTTCTGATATCTTAGGCGTTTCGTCAGCGTAGGCTCTTACTCCACAGAGTTGGGAAAATGCTGCATAATTACGGGAGCTTTCTAGATCAATACGTTCGAATTCCCGTTCGTCATCGTCATTTCCATACCATGGGTTTTTACGGAAGTGATCATAATTAACCCATTTTTCTTCACCATTAATTGAGCGTTTAACCTCAACCATCATATGAATGTCGCAGCCCATAGCTATTTCCTTTATTTATGATTGATAATCAAAATACGGTTAAACTTGAGATTCACCGCAGAACGGGCAGAAACTCATTTTTACGTTGGTTTCCAGGCGGTTCAGGTTTTTAGCCATTTCGCCGTTTTTCTTTTTGGCCCGGTACGCCAGTTTGTATTTCAGCGTGACGTGTGAGCCGCCATCAGAAAGAGAAAGAACCTGATTTTCCCAACCGCGATCAAGGATGCTTTCACTCACTTCAGCGCCCTTCGGAACCTTCTCTTTAAGCCGTGCTTCGATTTGAGCACCAACTTCATTCATACAGTTGCACATCCCTTAGCCCTCAAAATTTCGCGTCATAACCCGCTGGCGTTTCGTCAGCGTGGATGATGCCTTCGACTGGATAGCAGTTAGTGACGCCAATTTGCTCACTCGCTGCCGCTTCACATTGCTGCTGGCTGTCGAAAACACCGACAACAGCATCCTGGTAATCACCGTTCGTCATGGTGATGGTCAGCACTAATGCGTACAGGGCTCCCATCAGTGAGTCCCCGCAGGCACAAGATTTGGTTCGATGGTGCGAGAGGCGTAAGAGCGGCGGATGTTGCGCAGGTTGCCCTGCGGTTCGTGCCAGTAGGTGCCGTCGCGGTAGTCGTAGGAAACCTGCCATGCTGCGCCGGTGCGACTGTTGCGCATGACGACTGCACGACCGTTGTTTGGTACTGCGTGGTTAATTTTCATCTCATCCTCGTGCCTTATCGCCGGCCAGCGGAGTTTTGGACCATCTGCGCATTTGAATGCGTTGTTTAGATGTGGCAACTATGCGATAGGGAATAATTCAAGTCAATAGAGGATTGATAAAATAATTCTTGAGGGTATTCTATCGGTGATTCGCAAAGGAATTTTTTTTGCTGGAATAGTGAATTTTACGATGTATACTGGATAAAAACACAGTCATGTGATGGTTTTTTGTCAGGAGGGAGTATGGGGGCACTATATGTAAGGGTTGGGCCTGGTAGCTATTCCAGCACTCAGGCACCAGATCGAATGGTTGTTTACTTGTTCAATTCGGGAATGAAAACCTGGACGATTGGACCAACCACTGAGGAGAGATCCGAAACTGGCGCCAGGGGAACTCGTGAATCATCTACTGACAAGTATCCGTTACCATCACCGCCTATGTGATAACGAAAAACGGAGACAGTATCTTTTAGTCGGACCAAAACTAAATCTTCAGACGCTGGTTGTTCTTCTGGGTCAACAATAACTATAGCCCCAGCAGGAGCCTGCGAAATGCCTGTTCTCCCTTTAATTTCATAGGCTCTAAAGTGTTCTGGTAATGCGCTAAACCAAGAAACATGGTTTCCTGTAAAACCATTAAAATCGAAAACCTTTACATTTTTTGAAACATCGATTGGTTGTATTGCTTGGCTTGCTTCACCAAAAATCGAACCAGTGCCGTTGATTAACCAGTCAGCGCTAACGCCAAGAGCTGCCGCGAGCTTTCCGGTATGGCGCGATGTTTCGCTATCCCCCCGTAGTATTTTTGATATGGAAGATTGAGGTACACCGGCTTGTCGTCCCAGTTCAGTCTGGTTGTTTTTCCCGGTCGTATGCATGGCATAAGCCAGTCTTTCTTTGAGTGTTTTCATATTACGCAAAATATTCCCTAAAGAATTTTATGTCAAAGTCCCAAAAGACTTGATCATTTGAATTCCCTATCGCATAATCCATTCAAAATTATGCAGAGAGGAATTTTCATGAGTGTCACAACCAACGAGGCCATTAAACGCGCTATTGGTATTGCTGGTTCTCAAGCTGAACTGGCCCGAAAAGCAGGCGTAAACCAGTCAACAGTCAGCAAGTGGCTTAATGGCGCTGAGATTGGTTCACGCTTCATCAAGTCAATTGTCATTGCCACCGATGGTCAGGTGAGCGCATCCGAAATCCTTAACTCCATTTCTCATCGTTAAGCCAAGGAGAATTTTCACCTATGGAGAACGCAATCGCACGAAAGTTAGACCCGCCAGTTATCAATCCGGTTGAGATAGAGAGCGTTCTGCTCACCCGGCTTGCATCAGTGGGCCAGAAGTCTTACGCCGAGCATATGGGCATCAGCGAGTCGACAGCCAGCAGGCGTAAAGCTGAGGGGCATTTCAGCACTATGGCGAGAGAGTTGGCCTTCCTAGGTATTCAGGCCGCACCACCGGAAGCAGTGCTGGTATCGCGTGAATATTTGGCATCAGTCGAAACGCTCGCCGATATCGGGCTGAAAGCCGAAAGGGCAAGGCCGGGGCCGCTAGGGTGGGATTAAGCCATGAACCACATCGAATTCATCGAAAAGCATGTGCGTGAAGAGCTGCTGAAGATCGGTTTCTCTCTGGGGGTGGCTCAGGGGGGGGCATTCCAGGCAATCGACATGTACAAGCGCATGAGCCAGACAAGCAGAAAGGGGAAGATTTTTGATGATGTTTTGCGGTACGCAAAGCTCTGGGCGGAGAAACAGCAGTTACCCGCTGACCGCTTTGAGAAGCGAAAAGTTAAACGGAGCGCCCAGCCGGGCCTGTTCTGAAAAGGCGAAAGCCGCTGTGCGCGAACACAAGCGGCTCTCAGGTGCAACAAACGTGAGTAAATTGCGAGGTCAATTCTAATGCCAAAGCGCAAAAAGTACCAGGAAAATGAGGAACGACGCCTTCAGGATTCCCCTGATGGGCTGGTGGTTGCCGCGTCAAAAAAAAGGGCGTTCGCCGAACGTCTGGTGGGCGTGATCCATCTGGCTCTGGCTACATCGGGAGTGAAAAATGGGCGTCGTTAAGTTAGCAGACTACCTGCCTCAGCGTGAGGTATTGGAGAGTAAAGTGGCAAGTCTTGATGACGGGTACATGCGTATTGCTACCAGCATCGGGAAGCTTAAGCCAAAACTGAAACTTGCAGGCCGAGAACATCAGGTTCTGGATGCCGTTATCTACTGCACCTTTGGCTGGAATAAGTCAGAGGACAAGGTAACAAATACATATCTGGCTGATGTGACTGGCCTGGATGATTCGGATGTAGCGGCTGCCCTGAATGTTCTGGCAGAACGCAGGATTATTAATCTGCGTAAAGTGGGTGGGTTCAAGCTGGTAAGCGTTAACGTAAGCATTGATAAATGGGTTCTCAACAAGACCCCCAAAAAATCACCCAAAAGGTTGGGCGAAAGTACCCAAAATGTTGGGCGAAAAGAGGTTTTGAATTGGGCGAAATCACCCGACACCCTAAACAGTCTTACCAAAGACAATATAAATACCCCCCAACCCCCAGAGGGGGAGTGTGTCGGGCAGGAAGAAAAACCTGTCTCAAAGAAAACCCCGATCGACTACCAGGCGGTGCTTTCTGCATACAACACCACCCTGGGAGACCGCCTTCCCCAGGCAGAGGCACTAAACGACAAACGTCGCCGTGCTATCAAACGCCTGCTGACCGAACTGAAAGAGCCAACCGTCGAGGCTGTGGAGAATTACTTCGCCGCGTTCGCCGAGCGAGCGCCAAAGTTTTATTTCGGGGAGAACGACCGGGGCTGGCGTGCCAGTTTCGATTATCTGCTGCGCTCTGACACCCTGCTTAAAACCAGGGAGAAGGCGTTATGACCGACATGAACATGATCCCGCAGAATATCGAAGCGGAACAAAGCGTGCTGGGCGGCATGATGCTGGATAGTGGTAGCGACCGTTGCCAGACCGCCATGTCGATGCTCAAGCCTGAATCGTTCTACATCCGCCCCCACCAGGTGATTTTCGCCGAGATGCGGGAGCTGGTAGCCAACCAGAAGCCTATCGACCTGATCACCCTGATTGAGTCGCTGGAGTCCAAAGGTCTTGGCGAACAGGCTGGCGGCTTTGCCTACATGGCTGAGATATCCAAAAACACCCCCAGCGCAGCGAACATCGTTCACTACGCCATGCTGGTGCGTGAGAAAGCCATGGAGCGCTACGGCATCGACAAGCTGACCAGCGCTACCGAGCTGCTGTATTCCCGCAACGGGATGACCACCAGCCAGAAGTTTGACGCTATTCAGACCCTGTTCACCGATATCGCTGACTACGCGAAAACCGGTAACCGGCGGGGGCTCCGCGAGTTTTCGGAAGTGATGGGCGACTGGGTGGACGAGGTGGAAGCACGCTGGAGCGACTCAGACGCAACGCGAGGGCTTTCAACGGGGATCGGCTCGCTGGATGACCTGCTGCAACCGAAAGGGCTGGTTAAAGGGGCTCTGATGGTGATCGGCGCACGTCCGAAGATGGGGAAAACCACGCTGTATAGCCAGCTGGCCGTCAACTGTGCCGAAGTTGAAGAACTGCCCGCGCTGATGTTCAGCCTTGAGATGCCGGATAAGCAGATTGTGGAGCGCATGATCGGGCAGGTCAGCCGCGTGAATACCGACGTGTTTTATGGTGATCGATACGACGACGCGCAGGTGGCAATGGCTTTTGCCGCTGGTGGGCGTCTGGCCCAGACCGGAAACCTGTACGTCGACGACACGCCCGGGATCACGCTGGCGCACATCGTTGCAGAGTCACGTCGCATCAAACGCGAACGCGGCGCTGTCGGCATGGTGCTGGTGGACTACCTGACCCTTATGACCGCCGACAAGGCCGATCGCAACGACCTGGCCTACGGGATTATCACGAAGGGGCTGAAGAATCTGGCGAAGGAATTGAACTGCATCGTGGTGCTGCTTACCCAGCTGAACCGAGATCTGGAGAAGCGCACCAACAAACGCCCGATGCCGAGTGACTCCCGCGATACCGGTCAAATTGAGCAGGATTGCGATTACTGGATCGGCATCTACCGCGAAGGCGCATACGACGTAAACGCAGATCAGGCGGCTACCGAATTGCTGTTGCGCCTGAACCGTCACGGCCCGACAGGCGTTGTTTATTGCGATCAGCGCAACGGTGCGATCTACGACTGCGACCAGTCTGCTGCTGAGCAGAAACGCCGCGCGAATGATGCCAGACCCAACAAAAAGAGGGAATTTTGATGAAAATTTACATTGCTGGGCCAATGACCGGCATTCCGAAATATAACCGTCCTGCGTTCCATTTTGAGGCAATGCGCCTGGCTTCGGAAGGCCATGTGGTGTTAAACCCCGCGACGCTTCCCGATGGCCTGAGCCAGCCAGAGTACATGGATATTTGCCTCGCGATGCTCCGCTGCGCTGACGGCATTTTCCTGCTGTCCGGCTGGCAGAACTCCGCAGGCGCAAAAGCGGAACACGCTCTGGCCCAAAAGCTGGATCTGGAAATCATTCATCAGGAGAACGCGGCATGACCAATAAAACCAAAGAACTCGTAGCTGCCGGGCATGCGCTGGCGAAAGAGCTGCATTGCGCTGAGTCTGCCGCGCTGGTGCGTGAACTGGCTACGCAGCTGGATGTGCAGCGTGCTCGCGCTGATGTGTTGGCTGACGCAGAGAAGCAGAACGCCGAACTGAAGGACGAGAACGAGTACATTCGCAATCGCTTCAAAGAGCTTGATCGGATGTTCGGTAAGAACCTGCTTGTGATGCAAGCGGCGATTATCGACTGGCGCACCACCGGCGACGCCAAGAATGGGATGGCATGGATTTTTAACACCCTGCTTGGTCCTGGCGAGTTACCCAACGAGGACGAGAAAGACGCTCAGGCCTATTTCGACCGCGAATACGCGCCCCTGGACAAAGAGCTGATGGAACTTCACCAGTGGTTTTGGGAGCGCCATAAGCGCATTGAATCCAAAGGTACTGTTATTCAGGAGGTTACCCAGTGAACGAAGTATTTGTGTTGATCAAGATAACCGCGATGGTCATTGGTATTTCGGTCGCTGTGCTGGGGATTATGTCATTCGTAATGTGGCAAAACCCGTTTCGCTTCATCAAACCGATGTTTGCCGTAAGGGTTTTGGTGGCGTTAGTAGCATACGCATGGTTCCTTTACTTTATTCCGGGGGCATCACAATGAACAGAATCACCGAAGGTAAAAAATACTGCTATCGCTACAATGACGGGAACGACAGCGAAGGTCGCCCGATCGTCACTTTGTGTAAGCGCGTAATCATCCGCGAGACAGAGAAGACTTTCTGGCACGTCGAAGACATGCCGTACATGACCAATGAGCAGCTTGTTAAATACCGGACCGGTGGGCAGCCAGTGAATCAGAAACACCATGTTAAACGCTGCTTAAAAGGCGCTGATCGCTCCCGTTACCATTACACCAAAGAAGAGGCGTTGCAGGCATTTGTTCGTCGCAAAACCCACCAGATTAACAAGATTCAGCTCGCCGAAGAAACGGCGCGCATGTGTCTCTCTGGTCTTCGCGAGGCCGGGATCATTTCCGAGGGATATCGCTGTAAGGTCGAGAAACTACCAGAAAGCGACACATTCCTCGCTGCCAACCAGCCGGGGCCGATTGCGTCAGAATATAGCTGGGGAGAATACTGATGGCTGATAAATTTCCACCAGCAAAAGGGCCGAAGGTGCCGCCTATGCAACCACGCATCACCGTCAATATCGGCGAGTCGCCTTCATCGGCGCAATTACGCAGGCTGATACGTGATCGGCACGCAGCATGGTCACAGGAAACCTTCGGGGATCTTGGTCCCATAGGTCCGCTGAAACACCTCGCGAAAGAAGCGCTGGAGGCCGCCGCCGCGCCAGATGATTTATCCGAGTGGGCGGATCTCCAATTCCTCTTGTGGGATGCCCAGCGGCGAGCCGGTATCTCTGACGGCGAAATCACAGCAGCGATGGAAGAAAAGCTGAAAGTGAATATGGCGCGCCAGTGGCCCGAACCGAAGGACGGAGAGCCGCGCCAGCATATTAAGCCTGCGCCGGTAGTGCTGAAAGACCATCAAATTCGCGAGCTGGTCAACGATTTGCGCGATGTGGCTATTGAATATCACGGCACACAGCAGCTGCGTGAACGCATTGCCCACGTAGTTCGCGCAGCCATGCAGGAGGGTGAATGAGCTATTTCTTCCTGATTATGGTGATTACCAGTCAAAGCATGAATATGCAGGTTGAGCCGATGGAGAGCATGGAACAGTGCCAGGCAGCAATCAAAGCGATCAGCCTTGCTGACGAGCAGCGCTCATGGAATGAAACGTCGCCGAGAATCAACAATATCAAGTGCGTGGAGGTCAAATAATGGCTAAATCCGCCGCAGAACGCAAAGCCGCCCAGCGCGCCAGGCAAGCCGCTGCTGGTGGGCGTAAATTTGAGCTCATACTTGATACTCAGGAACTGGATATGTTGGAGCGTAATTGCGCTTCCCGCCGCCCCGGGCGCGCGCCGTATGAAATGAGCGAATACGTTGCGATGCTGATCCGCCAGGATGATGCCCGCGTCCGTGGTCGTATCAAGTCAATCAGCGCGAACCGCTGCGGTAAATGCGGCGATGCGCTGCCGGTTGAGTCGTGTCCGTGCGACGGTGATTCGCAATGCTGGGTTACGCGCGGCTGGCATGAAACCAAATTAGCAGTGTGACATGTCACAATGTAATCAATAACATACAAGCCTCTTCGGAGGCTTTTTTTGTCGGCGTTAAATTGCTTTTGCCACAATGCCCAGCCATAATATCTGCGTCAGCCTGAGAAACTGACGACCATCTGCGCCACGGAGAACACCATGGCGCTGTACCACCAGCATAAACACGACCGCCTGACGTTATCCGACGTCAGCGATTTGTCGTATCTGTCGCTCAACCTCTTCGGGGGTGACGCGTGAGCCAACAATTCCACCTCGTTAACGAAAGCGTTAAGCAGAACGCTATCAACTACATCCGTCAGTTACCGGTCGACAGCAAGCGCCCGCTGATTCTCGACGTCAAAGAGTCGACGCGCACCGCCATTCAAAACCGCAAGATGTGGCCGCTGCTGAAAGACCTTTCCGACCAGGTTCTCTGGTTCGGCAACAAATACGATTCCGACGACTGGAAAGACCTCATCACCGCGCTGGTGGCGAAGACCAAAAAGCAGGAACAGCGAATGGCCCCTGGCCTTGACGGCGGCGTCGTGATGTTCGGCCAGCGCACCAGCAAAATGACCATTCCCCAGATGGTCGAAGTCATCGAGACGATTTACTGGTTCGGCACCCAGCAGGGTGTCATCTTCGGCGAACAATCCCGCAATGAAATTGAGTGGGCAAAGCGTTGGGGAGACAGCAATGCGAAATAACCCCAGTCAGAAAACCTTTCGCAGCAAAAAATGGCTCTCTGCTGTCGGGCAGATCGAACAGTGCGTGTTATGCGGTTCGTGGGGGACGCAGGTAGCGCATCGCAATGAAGGCAAAGGCATGGGCCTGAAAGCCGATGATTGCGCCACGGCGGCGATCTGCGTTTGCTGCCACGACAGCATCGACAACGGGAGCAAGCTATCGCGCGACGAACGCCGTCAGCTGATGGACCGCGCTATCGTTCTGACCGTTATCCAGATCGCCCGCCTTGGGCTGGTGGTGCCCGTATGAAAATTTACGATATCAACCCGGTCAGCAAGCCCCGCATGACCAGAAGCGATCGCTGGCGCAGCAGGCCGGAAACCTCCGCTTACTGGTTCTTTAAAGCTCAGGTGCGCCGTCTCGGTATAACCCTCCCGGAATCCGGTTACCACATAACATTCGTTTTGCCCATGCCGAAAAGCTGGAGCAAGAAGAAGCGTCAGCAGCATGACGGCCAGCCACATCAGACCAAGCCGGATAAGGACAATCTGGAGAAAGCGTTACTGGATGCGATATTCGATGATGACTGTCGGATATGGGACGGCAGGGTAACTAAGCGGTGGGGAGAGACAGGTCAGATCATTATCCAGGAGAATGCAGAATGACACGCAACGACATTAATAATTACCAGAAAGCGTCTGTTGAGCGTACCAACCCGCAAAACGCCTGGGTTGCGCTGGCAGCAGCACCACGCAGATCTTACCTGGGGAAATACCGCCGACTGACACCATCGCAAAGCCGTTGGGTTCGTTCGTTGCTGAACCACTGGGGCGGCATGTACGGGGGCAGCGGAACAGAGCACCTCTCTGGTGGCGGTGGTATGTGGTCAATGATATTGACCGGCTGGACTGGCGAGCAGCAGGAGCGGATCGCTACCGTGCTGTCTGGTCTGCGTAAAATTGGCTATACCGGCGATGCGTTGTTTGAGCAGGCGAAAGCCATCATCTGGCCGAAGAAATCACTTTCTGACCTGATTGGCAACGCCGGGGATCAGGAGGAAGCTGCATTCATGGAGGCTATCATCCTGAAGTCCTTCAAGCCGGGAAATCCAGTGTATGAGATAGGGAAGGACTATTACACCTGGCGGAAAACCATCAATGACATGGCTCGATGGATGCAGTACTACTACGCGCCGTTTCTGACCGAAAAGCAATGTATTGACCGTGTGCGCTGGTGTGTTGAGTTGTTCAACTCTGCTGTCTTCTTCACGTTAAAAGATGAATTAGGCTTCGAAAATGCAAAAACTTGCGAAAAAGACTTGAAAACGAGTTTTGAAACTGCATAATTCAGATATGCTCGGACGTCAAAGGCGAAAGAGCTTACCCACCAGCGGAGATGCCTTGCGCGGAGCGGTGGGAACCACATTTAAGCCCTTGCAGAAATGCAGGGGCTTTTTTATTGGCTCAATGCCACCGGGTGAATAACGTATGCACACGGCGATCATCTGCGCTTCTGGTCCGTCCCTTACTCCCGCTGACTGTCAAATAGCTGCGCGCTCAGGGTTTCCTGTGATAGCGGTTAATTCATCATGGCGAGCCATACCGGAATGCACTCACATTTACGCTGGCGATCTGCGCTGGTGGGATGTGAACATTCCCGCGCTGCCCGATGGCCCCGAACGCTGGTCATGTAACCGGAGAGCACACACCCGATACGGCGTGAACCTCTTCCCGACAGATACCAGCGGCACATTCAATTCGGGACAGAGAGCGATCCTGTTCGCTCACTGGCTGGGCGCAAAGCGCATCATTCTGCTGGGCTTCGATTGCTCAATCTCGAACGGCAGCCACTGGCACGGCGATCATACAGCCCTCGATAACCCGACAACGGCAAACGTAAAGCGCTGGCATGGCGAGTTTGCCAGGGTTGCGGCGCAGCTGCGTGGAAGCGTCAATATCATCAACAGCAGCCGCCAGACGGCGCTTAATTGCTTTCGTCGTCTACCTCTTGAAGCGGCGATCAGCGAGGTTACATGCTGAATCCTCCGATTTACATCGATGGCATGCTGGGAATGGGAGATACCATTTACCAGCGCGCTTTCGTCAAACAACTGCCCGCTGGGACATTCATTAAGACGGCATGGCCGGAACTTTACGAAGACCTGCCAGTTAAAGCAGTCCGAAGTGATACCACGCTCAGAACGCAGCGTAAAAATGAGTTTCGCAGCTCTGCAAAGTTTTATCCGCCGCCATCGCCACGACAGACGAAGAGAATATTTTACGGCCCGGATGATCTGCGGCGCGGTTCAATATTCGATGCGATGCGCCGACAGTTCGGTGTAACGCCAGCAGCGCTTGATTTGCCATCCTTTGGACCGGCGCAGTTTACGCACCAAAAGCCGATCGCCGTTATCCGTCCGGCAACGGTTCGCTCTGAATGGCGAAGCGACTCCCGAAACCCTGATCCCGATTACCTCCTGTGCGCATCGCGAATCCTGCGGAAACATTTCTGCGTGATTAGCGTTGCTGATTTGCAGGACGGGGAAGAGTGGCTGGTGGGTGAAGAGCCAGAGGCCGATCTGAAAATGCACGCTGGCGAGCTCAATATCAAAGAGCTGATGCGCCTGGTTGAGCATGCCGCTGTCGTGGTTTCGCCTGTCGGCTGGGCGCTGCCCGCTGCCATTGCGTACAAAACACCTGTTTATGTTGTCGCTGGTGGGCGCGGTGGGCATAACGCCCCCGAGATAGTCACCGATCCGGCGATGGATTTATCCCGAGTTGGCTGGGCTATCCCGGACAATTATTGTCGCTGCGAAGCGTGGGATCACCATTGCGACAAACGCATCTCCAACTTTGATTCAAAATTCGAGGCCTGGCTGAATGAAGTCGTTTTATCAGGAACTGAACAGCGGGCTGGTATTCCTCCCGGAGCTGGGCATCGGTCGTTATCCGGTTCCGGCGTCACGCCCGTATGACGAGCAATATTTTGCGAAATATCAGCTGCTGGCCGACACCGAAACGGGCAGAGCCTTAACGCAATCCCGTATTGAGCTGGTGGCGCGCCATTTTCACGGTCCTGTTCTCGACGTTGGTATCGGTGCCGGTCAGTTCGTATCTACCCGACCGGGAACGCTAGGGTATGACGTTAATCCGGCTGGTATTGCCTGGCTGAATGAGCGGAGCGCATTCGCTGACCTTTACGCCAGCCAGTGGCGTGCGCTGACAATGTGGGATGTTCTGGAGCACATCGACGAGCCGGAACTGACGGTACAGCAGGCCAGTGAATACGTGTTCGTGTCGATCCCCATTTTTACAGATGCCGGAGACATTCTTCGCTCGCACCATTTCAGGAAAGACGAGCACATTTGGTACTTCACTGACGTCGGCATTAAGCGCTGGTTTGCTGAGCAGGGCTTCGAATGCGTCGAACAGAACACCATCGAATGCCAGTTAGGGCGTAAGGGCGTCGCTTCGTACGCTTTCCGCCGAATTTAATTTTTCCCTTCTCCACCCTGGAAACTCCAGTTTCACACACAGCACCCGCAAACAGGCGAGGTGAACCTATGAATAGCTCTCACGGGATTTTTGAACAAACCATGAAATGGATCGCGCTATATCTGCCGTCAGTTTCCGCCGGGTTATGCGCTCTGGGCATCTCCGCGCTTATCGACATACGCGCAGGGAAGCCGAAACTCTACACCGCCACTGGCGCGCTAATCTGCGGCATATCCGCGCTGGCTGTTTCCGCATTGCTGGAATACCTGGGGTTGCCTGCTAATTCAGGGGCATTCGTTGGTGCGCTAGTCGGGTTTGTTGGAGCGGACAGGTTGCGTGACATGGCGCTCGCTATCGTTGCCAGACGTGCCGGAGTCGGCAGCACTGAGGAAAATAAATGAATCAATCTCAATTTCAAATGGCGGCTGGCATCAGCGCCGGGTTGGCTGCGTGCTGGTTTCAGCCAGTAGATGCGGCGATGAAAGAATTTGGCATTACAGCACCTGCGGATCAGGCCATGTTCATCGCTCAGGTAGGTCACGAGTCAGGTGGCTTTAGCGCTGTAGTTGAAAATTTGAACTACACACCATCTGCGCTGGTGGCGACCTTCGGAAAGAGGATCACACAGCAGCAGGCTGATGCGCTTGGCAGAACAACCGAACACGCAGCCCGCCAGGATGCTATCGCTAATCTGGTGTATAGCAACCGCTTGGGTAACAAAGCACCTGGCGACGGCTGGAAATATCGAGGCAGAGGGTTAATTCAAATCACGGGCCTCGACAATTATCGAACCTGCGGGGCGGCGCTGAAGTTAGACCTCGTTACTTCACCTGAACAGCTCGAACAGGAACTTCAGGCAGCGCGCTCTGCCGCCTGGTTCTACACATCCAAAGGGTGCATGGCCTACGGTGCCGATATTACTCGTGTTACGCGCATCATTAACGGCGGCCTGAATGGCATTGATGACCGCAAGATCCGCTACAACAAAGCGCGGGCGGCGCTGCTGGTATGAAAATGAGTTATTGGGTGCTCATTGTGACGTTTATCGCCTGTATTGCAGGCGGTCTTGTCTGGTCAGCGGATCACTATCATGGAAAGTTTCTGGAGGAACAGCGTCGCGCTGACGATGCAGAACAGCGTGCTGATTCCTCTGAGACTATCACCGAGAATGTCCTGCGCACCGTTGCAATAACGAACATCATTCTGGAGACAAACCAACATGCCAAGCAGCAGGTCGCACTGGAGTCACAGAGAACCGAGAACGATATCAAGGCTGCTGTTGCGGATGATGATTGTGCTGTTCGTGTTGTGCCTGCTGGCGCAGTTAAGCGGCTGCACGAATACGCGAACAGTCTACGTGCCGGTTCCGGTAGTTCCGTTACCGGCCAGCCTGACGGCTGAAACACCCCAGCCAGATTTACCCGACCCGTTTACGTGGGGTGCAAGTCTTAACCTGAATGTCGCGCTGCTGTCAGCGCTGGCGCAGTGCAACAGGGATAAGGCTGATATCAGGACTTTCGAGAACAACAGGGCAGGACAAACCGATGGCACGATTAAACGTTGAAGTTATCCCACCAGACAGCGAGGCGCTGAACGGGATTTTTGCAGAGATTGAGCGCAAATATGCGCGTCAGCCGCTGACGCCAAAAGTAATTGATGAAATGCAACGCGAAGCGACGCGCCTTGTACGGCGAATGATAACCACAAAGGTTACGTTCGTCCGGGACTGACATTACAGAAGCCCTTCACTGATGGGCTTTGATAATGTTTATCCCTTTTGGCGGATAAAATGAGTGTTATCCCCTAATAAGGATAATGACCTTCAAATCATTACCTTGTAGAGGTGTGTGAAGTGAATCGACCATTACCTCCACTGCTATTTGTCAATCCCCCCGACCCAAAGCCGTACATCAGCATAATGCCCGCCAGTGACGTTGGCGAGTGGCTGAATCAGCACATCCTGAGCGATGAGGGTGACCTCTACAACCCTGACCACCAGCATTTGCTTGAAGCGGATCTGTGCTTTCTCTGGGCGTCGAACGCTTTCGAGAAGAAAGGTCGTTCCGTGTTGGGGCAGGCGGAAGAAGTGGCAATGCGGGCTGGAGGTTGGCAGAAAGCGCGGATGGAGCAGCAGATGTATGAGTGGTTCGGCAGGGTGCCGCAGTTCATCATCACGCTGGCCGCCGATTACTGCTCGCAATGTTCCGATCTGGAATTCTGCGCGCTGATAGAGCACGAGCTTTATCACATCTGCCAGGCGACAGATGAATTTGGCGCGCCGAAGTTCACGCAGGAAGGGCAGCCAAAGCTGAAGCTGCGCGGCCATGACGTGGAAGAGTTTGTGGGAGTGGTTCGCCGTTACGGTGCGAGCCGGGACGTGCAGGAAATGATTGATGCGGCGAATCAGCCAGCGGAGGTTGCTCATCTCGATATTGCCAGAGCGTGCGGGACGTGCATGCTGAGACTGGCTTAAATACTGGACTGTATAAGACGAATGGTGATTTATGGCTGCATTAAAACCTGATGTGAAAGCCTACATCATTCAGTCGCTTGCGTGCTATGACACGCCATCGCAGGTGGTCGAGGCTGTCCAAAAAGAATTCGGGATCAAGATCACACGCCAGCAGGCTGAATCTCACGACCCCACGAAGGCCAGCGGTAAGACGCTCGCCAAAAAGTGGATCGAGATGTTCCACGCGACGCGCGAACGGTTCCTGACCGAAACCAGCGACATTCCGATCGCGAACAAATCCTATCGCCTCCGCGTGCTTGACCGCATGGCAACCAAAACCGAGGGGATGAAAAACTTCTCCCTGACGGCGCAGCTGATTGAACAGGCCGCGAAAGAGGTTGGCGACGCTTACACCAATAAGCTGAAGGTTGAAAGCACTGGCAAGGATGGCGGCCCGATTAAGACCGAGACGACCAACCTCACCGCAGATCAGGCCGCAGAGCTTTACCGCAAGATGATGGGGTGATTATGCCTCTACCGTTTGAATTCGACTTCAGGAACCCTGATTACCAGATGGTTTTTGAATGGCGGATGGAGCGCTTACAGCGCATTCGTCAGAACCCCGAAATGCTGCCAGCGCTAAAGCAGTTTTACCGCACCAACCCGGCACAGTTCATCATCGACTGGGGTATGACGACTGACCCGCGTAACATCGATTATGGCCTGCCGGTCACCATCCCTTTTCTGCTGTTCCCGAAACAGGAAGAGTGGATTCACTGGATCATGGAGCGGCGCGAACGGCTGGAGAACGGCATCACCGAAAAGAGCCGTGAAATGGGGCTCAGCTGGACGGCGATCGGGCTGGCCTGTTCGCTCTGCCTCTTCAACAAAGAGATGGTTATCGGCTTCGGCTCTCGTAAAGAGGAATACGTCGACAGCACCGGTGACCCGAAAGCGCTGTTCTGGAAGGCGCGCAAGTTCGTGGAAACGCTGCCCGTCGAGTTTCGCGGTTCGTGGGACGAGAAGAAGCACGCGCCGTACATGCGCGTTGAGTTTCCCGATACTGGCGCGGTCATCAAAGGCGAGGCTGGTGACAATATCGGTCGTGGTGACCGTACCACGCTCTACCTGGTGGATGAGGCTGCATTCCTCCAGCGTCCTCTGCTGATTGACGCGGCGCTGTCGCAAACCACCCGCTGCCGTATCGACCTGAGTTCGGTTAACGGCATGGCGAACCCGTTCGCGCAGAAGCGTCATGGTGGGAAGATACCGGTATTCACATTCCACTGGCGAAATGACCCGCGCAAGGATGAAGAGTGGTATCGCAGGGAATGCGAGAAAATCGACAATCCAGTGGTGGTGGCGCAGGAACTTGACCTGAACTACAGCGCATCTGCGGAAGGCGTCCTGATCCCGTCCGACTGGGTACAGGCTGCCGTCGACGCGCATATCAAGCTGGGCATCCAGCCAACAGGCAAGCGACTGGGCGCGATGGACGTCGCCGACGAAGGCCGGGACAAAAACTCCTTTTCGACCCGTCACGGCTTCCTCCTGGAGAACGTGCGGGAATGGTCCGGCGTGGGCAGCGACATTTACCAGACCGTTGAGAAGGTCTTCGGCTTTTGCGAGCAGGACAACCTCGAAGAGTTTCGCTTCGACGAGGACGGTCTGGGGGCTGGCGTTCGCGGCGATGCGCGCGCCATCAACGAACTGCGTAACGCAGCGCGCCGACCGTCAATACTCGCCACACCGTTTCGCGGTAGCGGCGCGGTATTTGATCCGGACGACGAAGCGGTGCGCGGCGACAACGGACAGGCCGCGCGCCTGAACAAGGACTTCTTTGCTAACGCCAAGGCCCAGAGCTGGTGGCGGCTACGCAAGCTTTTCCAGAACACCTATCGCGCCGTGGTTGAAGGCATGGCCTACAACCCGGACGAAATCATCTCAATCAGCAGCGCCATGGCGAGCAAAGACAAACTCATCATCGAGCTTTCGCAGCCGACCTACTCCATTAACGGCGTGGGGAAAATCGTTGTTGATAAACAGCCTGATGGCACCAAGTCGCCGAACCTCGCCGACTCGGTGATGATCAGCTACGCGCCAATGAATTCAGCCCTGAATATCTGGGAGCTGCTAGGGAGACAGGCCTGATGGCACGAAACAAGCAAGCCTCTCAGCGAACGGCGCAGGCCACCGCTGACGGCTACGAGAACTTTGTCGCCCGCGTGGGGATGCAGACGCCTAACCAGCACTCAGCGTCAACCTACCGGGCGAACTTCACCAGCCGCAACCGCATGCTGGTGGAATGGTCATATCGCGGTTCGTGGGTTATCGGTGAAGCGGTCGACGCTATCCCGGACGATATGACCCGTAAAGGCATTCGCATCACTTCGGAGATTGACGCCAAAGACCGTGGCACCCTCGAAGCGCAGCTGGATGAGTTGCAGATCTGGGATGCGCTGAACGACGTGCTGAAATGGTCGCGCCTCTACGGCGGCGCGGTTGGCTTCATCATGATCGAGGGGCAGGCACCAATGACCCCATTGCGGCTCGAAACCATCGGTGAGGGCAAGTTTAAGGGGATTCTCCCGCTTGACCGCTGGATGATTAACCCGGTCCTGACCCGCCGCATTAAAGAGATGGGGCCAGATCTCGGCAAACCTGAGTTTTACGACGTGGTGACCACCGCAACGGGCATTCCGGCCTGGCGCATCCATCACAGCCGCCTGATCCGCTTTGATGGCGTCACGCTGCCATTCCAGCAGAAGATGACCGAAAACGAATGGGGAATGTCGGTTGTAGAGCGTATCTGGGATCGGCTTACTGCGTTCGATAGCGCCACTGTCGGCGCGGCGCAGCTGGTCTATAAAGCGCATCTGCGTACCTATAGCGTGGAGAAGTTGCGCGAGCTTATCGCGCTTGGAGGCCCGGCGTTCGAAGCGTTGCTGAAGAACATCGACCTGATCCGCCAGTTCCAGAGCAATGAAGGTATGACGCTCATGGACTCGCGGGATAAGTTCGAAACCCACCAGTACAGCTTTAGTGGTCTGGATGACATTCTTTCGCAGTTTGCTGAGCAGATCAGCGGTGCCGTTGGTATCCCGCTGGTACGCCTGTTCGGTCAATCCCCGAAAGGCTTCTCTACTGGTGATGCAGACCTCGCCAACTATTACGACCGGGTGAGCTCATTGCAGGAGCGCCGCTTACGGCTGCCGATGCGCCGGATACTGGACATTATGCACCGCTCGGAACTCGGAAAGCCGCTGCCGGACGATTTCACGTTTGAGTTTAACCCGCTATGGCAAATGTCAGACGTTGACCGATCAACGGTGGCCGTAAACACCACCAACGCGATCAGTACCGCGCTGGGCGACGGATTGATGACGCGTAAGGCGGCGATGACCGACCTGCGCGAAAACTCTGACGTCACCGGCATCGGGGCATCCATTACCGACGAGGATATCGAGAATGCCGAAGACGAAGCGCCGCCAGGCATCGGCGAACTTGGCGACAAACCGCCAGAGCCGCCAGGCGGAGATCCGATATCGAACGAGCCTACGGCAGATAGCGCGGGCGGTCGGGGATATCGTAAATGGGCGCTACGATGGTTCAAACGATAGCGTCACCGAAATAATGGATGCGCTGGAGCGCTACAGCGAAATCATCACCCCCTGGGCTACGAAGGTTGCTGAGAACTTCACCGCAGACATAGCGCGCCAGAATGAAAAGCAGTGGCGTCAGCACAGCATGAACATCAGCGCAGAACTGCGCAACATGGTTGACCGTGCCCCGGTAGGCCAGGTGATGAAATCCATCGTTGCCGAGCAAATTAAGTACATCAAATCGCTGCCGCTTGAGGCTGCCGATCGGGTGTATGACATTCAGAATAAGGCCATCGAGGCCGTTGTGACTGGCGGGAGGGCTGAGCCATTCGCGAAAGAGATAGCGGCGTCCGGTGACGTGTCACGCTCGCGAGCGAACCTTATCGCCCGAACTGAGCTTGGACGTGCAACCGGCGCACTGGATCAGGCGCGTGCGCTGTCAATCGGCTCGAATGGTTATATCTGGCGTACAGCTGAAGATGGCGACGTCCGGCATTCTCATCGGGAGATGGAAGGGAAGTTTGTCGAATGGGGCCGACCTCCAACGCTTGACGGCATGACCGGTCACGCTGGCGAACTCCCGAACTGCCGCTGTTACAAAGAAATCGTCTTCCCCAATCCTCATTCTTATCTCGCCTGAATTGCAGGTAAACCATGAAATATTTTTTCAATACCCGGCTGGGGGAAACCCGCTATCAGCTGGCTGACGGCTCGCTGCTGTGCAAAGACGTGCCAATCGGTCGAACGGGTAAGCAGCTCTACGGCGCTGCCGATCTGCCAAACCTCAAACCCGACAGGCTCGGTGAGATAGTCGTAACGCGCTCTCCTGAGCAGGTATTCCATCCGGCCACGCTCGCCTCATTCGAAGGGATGAGCATCACGATCCTGCATCCTGAAGATGAAAACGGGAATGTGCGGCTGGTCAATCCCGAGAACTGGAAAGAGCTTGCTGTCGGGCATCTTCAGAACGTGCGGCGCGGGACTGGTGACCAGTCTGATTTGATGCTGGCTGACCTTATCGTCAAAGACGAAAGCGCCATTCAGCTTATCGAAGATGGCCTGCGCGAAGTGTCGTGCGGCTATGACGCGGAGTACGAGCAGACCGAGACAGGTAAAGCCGAGCAGGTCGATATTACCGGAAACCATGTGGCTCTTGTCCCTAAAGGCAGAGCCGGAAATCGTTGTGCAATTGGAGACAGAGACACAATGGCAAATCAAAAGAAAAGCTGGTGGACCCGCATGCGCACGGCCATCAAAACGGGTGACGCTGACACCATGAACGAACTGCTGGACTCTGCGCCAGCGGCGGTAACGGGTGATGAAGGGGATCTGCCGAGCGGCGTTAACCTCAACATTAACCTTTCACCGCAGCAACCATTGCCGGACAAAAAGCCGGAAATTGGCGGAGAGCCAACCGGAGACGGCGAGGACGATATTAAAACCTTGCTCAAAGCCCTGCTGGCTAAGCTGGAAGGAAATGCGACGGGCGATAACGACAATAAGCCTGATGAAAAAGACAAAAAAGATCCGACCGGCGACGGCGAGGACGACGAAGAGGAAACCACGATTACCGGTGACTCTGCCTATCGCGCCGAGGTTATCGTCCCGGGTATCGATCTGAGCCGTAAGGTGAAACCGACCGCGTTCAAACGTGATGTGCTGGCTGCCGCTGACAAAACACTGGTTCGCCAGGTTGTCGGTGATGCGGATATCCGCAAATTGCCCAAGCAATCGGTAGATATGGCGTTTAACGCCGTGTCAGAGATTGCCAAAGGGCGAAACACCCGCAGCACCACGGGCGATGCACAACGTCCAAATATGGGCATGACCAGCATCGCTTCCCTGAACAAACAAAACGCCGACTTCTGGTCTAACCGCAAAGGATAATCCAATGACTGCATATCTGTACCGGATGCCTGTTGGCATTGCCGGGGCTATCTCTCGCCCGCAGGACTTAACCGTCGAACCGGTGATCCTTAAATCCGCTAACGCCTTCGCTGCCTATGGTCTGGCTGGCAAATATGACGCTGACGGCTTTTTCGTGCCGCTGGCGGACGGTGACACCGCCGACAAGGTGAAGGGGATCTACGTTCGTCCGTATCCGACCACATCGCAGCCAGACATGGTTCGCCAGGTGGGGACGGATAAGAACTTCCCGGGTGACGCCATGAAGCGTGGCTACATGACCGTTAATCTCGGTTCTGATTTTGATGCCAGCACCATCAAAAAAGGCGACCCGGTATACGTTGTCGTCTCCACTGATGAATCCATAAAAGTGCCGCTGGGCGGCTTCATGTCCACGTCCGTCAGTGGCAAAAACGTGGCGCTGACCAACGCCGAATTCACAGGGGCCGGTGACGCTAACGGCAATGCAGAAATCTCCTGGAAGATTTAAGGAACAGACGAATGATTACTTTTGATCAGGCAACCGTTGATGGCTCTGGTGCCTTTCTCATCGGGGAACTGGAGCGACTCGACCAGACGCTGAACCTTCCGCTGGTGGGTTACACCTGGACCCGCGATATTCAGCTGCGTGAAGACGTTTCTATCGCAGATGACATTTCCAGCTGGACCAACACCAGCTTTGGCGCTGCGGGTACTGGTGCGAATCCGAACGGTAAAAACTGGGTAGGCAAAGACTCCACCGCTATTGCTGGCGTGAACGTTGATATCGGCAAAGACGGCAATCCGCTGAACCTCTGGGGCATGGAACTGGGTTGGACCGTTGTAGAGCTGGCAGCAGCTCAGCAGGTAGGCCGCCCGATTGATACCCAGAAGTACGACGGGATGCAGCTCAAATGGCAGATGGACAACGACGAGCAGGTTTACATCGGCGATGACGCGCTCGGCCTGAAAGGTCTGGCAAACCTCGTCGGTGTGACGCTGAACAACGCGCCGAAGACCTGGGCGAACTCCACCAACGACGAGATCCTCGATAGCGTGAACAGCATTCTGTCGAATGCCTGGGCAGCATCCGGTTACTCCGTCGTGCCTTCTGATCTGCGCATTCCGCCAGAGCAGTATTCACTGCTGGCGAGCCGTAAGGTTTCCGAAGCGGGTAACCAGTCACTGCTGACCTATCTGGCGGTTAACACCATCGCTTTCCACCAGAACGGCGTTCCGCTGGAAATCAAAGCGGTCAAATGGCTGAAAGCGCGCGGGGTTGGCGGTAAAGACCGTATGGTCGCCTACACCAACGATAAGAAGTACGTGCGTTACCCGCTGGTGCCGTTGCAGAGCGTTCCTGTCCAGTATCGCGGTCTGTACCAGATTGCGACCTACTACGGCAAGCTCGGTGCGGTTGAGCCTGTGTATAAAGAAACCCTGTCCTATGTGGACGGTATCTGATAACCAGAACGGCCCCGAAAGGGGCCAGAAGGAAACTGAAAATGGCGAAAGAAAAGCTGGTTACCATCCATGTTCACACCCCGTTTACGCTGACGCTCGGCGATCAGTCAAAACAGGAGTTTGGTCGGGGGCGGCATAACGTACCGGAAGAAGTCGCGTCGCACTGGTTCACTCAGGCTCACTCTGAGCTTTCCGATAGCGTGGTCAGCGGCACCGATGATCTGCAACCCATTATCGACAGCCTGCAAGCGCAGATTGCCGACAAAGATAAGCAGATTGTCGATAAAGATCAGCTGATTGCCGATCTGAGAGAAGCGCTGCTCAAGCTGCAAGAGCAGAACGACAGCCTGCAAGCGCAGATTGCTGCCGCCCAGACTGGCGGTAATGGGGCGAAAGATGCCAAAGAATCAAAGCTTGCCAACAGTAAGTGATTTTCGCCGCGACTTCCCTCAGTTTGCTGACCCTGCCAAATATCCCGAAGCGCAAATCCAGTTTCGTCTGAATCTGGCCGATGAGCTTCTGAGCGAAAACGTTACCGGCAAAAAGCTGTTTCCGTACTTTGCCGAGTTGTTCGTGGCGCACTATATGACGCTCTGGGCAGCAGATAGCCGGGCAATGCTCGTCGGCGGCCCGGGTGGTTCAACCAATGGTGTGCAGTCCTCCAAGTCCGTTGACAAGGTTAGCGTCAGCTATGACACCAGCGCGACGCTAAACCCTGACGCGGGCTTCTGGAATAACACACGATATGGCGCTGAATTTTATCAGCTGATCACGATGTTCGGTGCGGGCGGTCGCCAGCTATGAGTTTCAAAAGCGGTGTAACAACGAGGGTGGATAACGCTCAGGCCATCCTTGATGCGCTCAGGTCGCTAACCAAAAAGGATGTGCTGGTCGGTATTCCTGAACAAGACAGCGAGCGTGAAGATGTTCCGTTTGGTAATGCCGGGATCGGCTATGTCAACGAATACGGTTCACCAGCGCAAAACGTCCCACCACGTCCGCACCTGATCCCCGGCGTTAAATCGGTTGAGGGACAGACGGTGCCGCAGCTTAAAGCAGCGGCGCAGGCTGCGCTTGAGGGTAATGCGGCGGGGGCGGAAAGAGCACTCAACCGCGCCGGAACGCTGGCCGCTAATGGCGTCAGGCGCTACATGACTATTACCGGTTTTACACCGCTGGCTGATAGCACCGTTGAAGCCCGCGCACGTAGAGGGCGCAAAGGGGCAAAAGCAGAGCTTTCCCGACGTGCTGCTGGCGAGCCACCCGGAACCGATCTGGTGAAACCGCTAATCGATACCGGGCAATACCGTAGAGCCATTACCCATGTTGTGAGGGATAAAGATGCCGACGCTTGATGTAACAGACGTGCTGTTTGACCCCGATTTTTGCGACTTCAACCTGTGGGTAACGCGTCGCGCGCAAACGGTGGACGAGGACGGGATCGGCAGCGACAGCGAAGTTAAAATGCAGTTTGCCGGGGTTGTTACTGTTGACCGCTCCCTGGAAAACCGCCGTATGCAGTCCGGGCAAGTAATCAGTGGCGCGATTCTCATCGTGACAACTGAGCGGCTGACGCAGGGGCAGACTGGCCGTGATGCCGATATCGTGACGTATCAGAACCGTGATTATCGTGTGACATTCGTCGACCCGTACACGGCTTACGGTGCTGGCTTTGTCCAGGCGCATTGTGAATTACTGCCGTTTGATGGGGGAACTCCCGTTGAGCAATAACACCAGCACAGAGCGCGGCTGGCTGACACCCACCAGCGGCGATCCTGATTATGACGAAGCGCTCGACAGGCTGCTAAGCCGATGGATGCGCAATGTTTCCGGCTTGCCTGCGGGGATGGTTCGCCCGCGCTGGCAGAAAGAACAGCCATCACTACCGTCAGTTGAAACGAACTGGTGTGCGTTCGGCGTTACCGGGTGGCCCATTGATAACAGTCCTGCATTCACCAATCAGACCGACGAGGGCGCTCAGCTCTGGCGGCATGAAACGTTCGAGTGCATGGCGTCGTTCTATGGCCCGGCTGGTATGTTTTATGCGTCCCGTTTTCGCGATGGCATATCTGTCCCGCAAAACAATGCTGAGCTGAACGCGCTTGGTTTGTCCCTGGGCGACTATACCGGTCTTACCCCTTTCCCCGAACTTATCAACCAGCAATGGGTTCGCCGCTACGACATGACGGTGCGCCTGCGCCGGAAGGTTGTGCGCGAGTACGGCATTAAATCGCTGGTGGAAGCGCCAGTCACCTTTTTTGGAGAATAAACTATGACGCAGGGCTTACCTGTATCCAACGTTGTAAACGTTGATGTGATCATCTCGCCGAAAGCGGCTACTGGTCGTAACTTCGGCGCGCTGCTGATCCTCGGTTCTTCCACTGTCATTCCGGTGCAGGAGCGCGTTCGCCTCTATGCGTCCGTTGAGGACATTGGCGAGGACTTCGGAGTCGACAGCCCGGAATATGAAGCGGCGCAGGTTTTCTTCAGCCAGTCGCCGAAGCCGACGCAGGTTTATGTTGGCCGCTGGGCGAAGACGCTGACCTCTTCCGAAGGTGGAAGCGTGGAAACCATCGTGCAAGCTGTTAATGCCTGCCTGCAATATACCAACTGGTATGGGCTGGTTGTCGCTGATGATGTTGCTGATGGCGGTGATGTGCTTGATGCTGACGACGTGATTGAGGTTGCTAAACTCATCGAAGCGTCCAGTCTGAGCCGCATTTTCGGGGTAACATCTGCCGACGCCGAGATTATCAGCACGACTTCGACGACCGATGTTGCGTCGAAATTAAAGGCTGGCAAGTATTCCCGTACCTTTATTCAGTATTCAACCAGCAGCCCTTATGCGGCGGTTTCAGCTTTCGGTCGCGCGTTTACTGTCAATTTCAACGGCAGCAATACCACCATTACCCTGAAATTCAAACAGGAACCGAGCGTAACCTACGAAACGCTGACGGTAGGACAGGCGGCGGCTGTGGATACGAAGAATGCGAACGTCTTCGTGTACTACGCCAACGACACGGCGATCCTGCAACAGGGTGTCATGGCGAACGGTGACTTCTTCGACGAGCGCCACGGGCTCGACTGGTTGCAGAACTACGTTCAGACCAACCTCTATAACCTGCTTTACACCAGCACCACCAAAATTCCGCAGACTGATGCCGGTGTGACCCGTCTGCTTTCCAACGTTGAACAGTCCATGGATCAGTCCGTCACGAACGGTCTGGTAGCGGCTGGCGTGTGGAATGGTGGCCCTATCGGACAGCTGAATTCCGGCGATACGCTGACCAAAGGTTATTACGTGTATGCGCAACCTCTGTCAGAACAGGCGCAGGCCGACCGAGAAGCTCGCAAAGCACCGTTAATTCAGGTGGCCTGTAAGCTGGCTGGCGCAGTTCATTATGCCGATGTGCAGATCAACGTGGTTCGCTAAGGAGCGATAAATGGCAACTTATTCTTTTCTCGATGTAACCGCGTCGCTCACCGGGCCGACCGGCGTTATCGATCTTGGTCAGGGTTCTGCCAACTCTGAGGAAGGTATCACCCAGACCATGGGCGGCAACAAGAACACCATGACCATCGGTGCGGATGGCGAAGTGATGCACAGCCTGCACGCCGATAAGTCAGGCACCATTACGGTGACGCTGCTGAAAACCTCCCCAGTTAACAAGAAGCTGTCTCTGGCGTATAACGCGCAAAGCCAGTCCTCTGCCACCTGGGGCAATAACGTGATCGTCATTCGCAACACGGCATCGGGTGATATTTCTACTGCGCGTTCGTGTGCATTCCAGAAACAGCCTGATTTCAATAACGCCAAAGAGGGCGGAACTGTCGCCTGGGTATTCGACTGCGGCAAGATTGACCAGCTGCTCGGGGAGTTTTAACGCATGGAATTCGAAATTAAAGGCGTGAAATATCGCACCGCAAAGCTCAGCGTTTTCGAACAGCTGAAGGTGTCCCGCAAGCTGTTGCCGGTGCTGGCCGGGATGGTTTCTGACTTTCGGAGCGTTCAGGAGAAGATCAGCAGCAAAGACACCGAAGGCGCGATGGCTACCATACTGCCAAAGATTGCCAATGCTGTGTCCGATCTGAGCGATGGCGACGTGGACGCTATCCTGTTCCCCTGCCTTTCCGTCGTTTCACGCGAGCATATGAAAGGCTGGGTGCCGGTCTGCCAGCATGGCGAAATGGCGTTTGACGATATCGACCTGCTGACCATGCTGCAACTGGTGGCGCGGGTGGTCGCCGACTCGCTGGGAAATTTTTTGCAAGGACGCCCTACCAGCGAGACGCCTACCCCGCCAGCGGAATAACCTTCAACAGCCTGCCGGGCGGTGAAGATTTTATTCTTCGTCCGGCGCGTGCCTTCCATATTGACCAGAAAGACCTTAACAGCGGTGCGGTAGACCTCTGCCGTATCGCGCTTCTCAATGACTACCTCGACATGCGCGAGGATAACGACGCCCGGGTAGATAAATGGAGAGCGGCCAATGAGCGGTAACGCAGATACGATTAAAGATTTCCTTGTTTCGCTGGGATTCGATATCGATCAGGCTGGCGCTAATAAGTTTGAAGCAGTGCTGAAAGGCGTTACCGCGAACGTTCTGAAGGTCGGCGCGGTGGTGGAAGGCGCAGCGCTGAGCATTGTCGGATTTACCACTCAGATCGCGAACGGTCTGGATAAAATTTACTGGGCATCCCAGCGGACGGGGGCCAGTGTCCAGGGCATCAAAGCGCTGGGATACGCCGCATCGCAAACCGGTGCCAGCGCCGAGTCGGCTATGTCCTCCCTCGAAGGGCTGGCCGGTTTCATGCGTAGCAATCCGGGCGCGGAAGGCTTCCTGAACCGCCTGGGCGTCCAGACTCGCGATGCCAGCGGAAAGATGCGTGATACTGCGGCCATCTTTACTGGCGTTGGGCAAAAGCTCAACAACATGCCGTATTACCGCGCGAAACAATACGCGCAGATGCTTGGCATCGATGAAAACACGCTGATGGCGATGCGGCGCGGCATGAATGGCTTTACCGCCGATTACCAGTCGATGCTGCAAAAGACAGGGTTCAACGCTGATAAAGCGGCTGTTCAGTCCAACAAATTCATGACGTCCATGCGCGGGCTTACGTCGCTGTTCGGCATCATGCGGGACAAGATCGGCTCAAACCTCGCTGGTGGCCTGGCTGGTTCGCTGGACAGCCTGCGGCGGCGCATCCTCGACAATTTCCCGAAGATTGAAGAGACGCTGACCAGAGTTATTAAAGGCGTGATCTGGCTTGCGAACGCATTCACGAGAATGGCGTGGCGGCTGATACAGGGCGCTGGCTCTGTCATCGACTGGTGGAAGCGTCTTGACGATGGCAGTAAAAATCTGCTGAAAATATTCGGTGCTCTACTTGTCGCATGGCGTCTGCTTAATTCTGCGTTCCTGAAATCCCCGATTGGAATTATCACCACGCTGATTCTGGCGATCGGATTACTCTATGACGATTATCAGACGTGGAAAGAAGGCGGTAAAAGCCTGATTGACTGGTCCAAGTGGGAGCCTGCAATAGAAAAGGCGAAAAAGGCAATTCTCTGGCTGCGCGATAAGCTTCTGGGGCTGAAAGATTCTGTTGGTGGATGGCAGAACTCGCTGGAAATTTTGGCTACTTTCATCGCTGGGGTATGGGTAACAAAAGTATTGGGAGCATTCGCAAAAATATCCGGTCTTCCGATACCTCCATGGCTTAAATTATGGGGAGCGTATGCTGGTTACCTGGTTTCAGATCGTGAAAACATAAAAGCCAGTGCTAAATCATCTTTGGACTATACCAAAAGGAACATTGGTGATGCTCTTGCTACGGTTGGCATCAAAACCGACCTTGGGCGAAAAGATGTTAGCGAGGTAAGAGAATGGCCCGCATGGATGGATTGGCTGCATGGTGGCCCAGGTAAGATTATTCGTCAGGCGCAAAGCAATGGCGTCGTTTATGGCGATAATGTTCAGCCTGACATTCCCGGGGCGGAACAGCATGTTCGTAGTAATGAAATTGCCCCGCATGAAAGAGATGAAATAAAAAACCGTCAGCAGGCTGCTAATGGTTATCTTGAAAAAATCTCAGACGGGATTGCCAAAATCGGTAATTTATTTTTCTCCCCGGTTGGAGCTGCTGAAATCTCTCCAAATATATCGGGTGACCCCTCCCAGTTTGCGCAATCAGTCAAACGTCCACAGGCCACAGCCCAGGGCAAAGTATTGCTCGACTGGATGGGGCCAATGTTCAATAAACTTGAGTCGCTTTATCAACTTCCAGCTGGTCTATTGAAAAGTGTGGCGATAACCGAGTCAGGTGGTAACCAGTTCGCCATGTCCGGCGCAGGCGCGAAAGGTCTGTTTCAGTTTATGGATGGTACGGCGCGCGACATGGGCCTTCGCGGAAACGATGTATTCGACCCGCAAAAGTCAGCTCAGGCCGCAGCTAAGTACCTCAGCCAGCTGTTGCGGCAGAACGGCGGAGACCTTAGCAAAGCACTGGCATCATATAACTGGGGGATCGGGAATGTTAAGCGCTATGGCATGGGGTTAATGCCGCAGGAAACGCGTAACTACATTCCGAAAGTAATGAGCAACATGCCCACCAGCGCCCCGGTGATTCAGCAGGAAACGAATATTAACATCCACGGCGTTTCCGATCCGCGCGAGGCTGCCCGTTTGACTGTTGATCGTCAAAAGGGCGTGAATTCACAGTTAACCCAGCAACTCCCCGCAGGACCGAGATAATGGATATTTTATCAGCGATTTTTCGCCAGCAATCCCGGCGAATTGGCCTGCTGATCCCCAGCGTGGTCGTCTCCGAAAAGCATTCTGATGCGCTCGAAATTACTGAGCACCCGGTGGAGAAGCCAACAACGAATAGCGCTTCGGGCTTCATCGCCGATCATGCGTATAAGCGCCCCAGCGAAGTCACAATGGAATGCGGCTTCGCTGGTGGCGGTTCGTTGCTGGACTTCATTGATACATCTTCAATCGGCCTCAGCGCCGGACTTAGCCCGAAAGAGACCTATCAGCAACTACTGGATCTCCAGTCCTCTCGGGTGCCGTTCGATGTAGTGACCGGAAAGCGGGTTTACAGCAATATGCTGGTGCGAGCCATCGAGGTGACAACGGATAAAACCAGCGAGAACGTGCTGAACTGCACGCTTACCCTGCGTGAAGTGATCATGTCGCAGACGCAGAGCGTTAGCGTTGCAGATAAATCAGATATGCAGGATGGCGTCAGCACATCGGCGGTGCAGAATTCCGGGATGAAATCCACTACACCGCCAAACGAATCCTTGCTGAGCCAGCTGGGCGGAAGCGTTACATCAGCATTCGGGGGATGATATGCAGTTTAACGAAATACCGCTTTCTCCTGACAATCAGCAGTTCCGCGTTTTGCTGGGCAATACCACGTATACACTCAGGATCATCTGGCGTGATGCGGCTGGCTGGATTATGGACGTGATGGATAGCGGCGGTGCTGCGCTTCTTTCTGGCGTACCTCTCCTGACCGGCGTGAACCTATTACGACAATATCCACAGCTTGGCATTGATGGCGCGCTGGTGGTGGCGACCGATAAGGGCGCACCAGACGAGCCCACCAAAACCAACCTCGGCACATACAGCCACCTCATTTTCGTACAGGAGTAGAAATGTCTCTTAACTGGATGCGCCATTTTGAGCTGCAACTGTTGGACCAGAACGGGCAGGGCGTTTCCCTGTCTGACTTTAAGGTCACGTTCCAGATCGAGTGGGCAGACACGCGCTGGCCGCGAGTGGCGAACGTGAAAATTTACAACCTTTCGACCGATACCACGAACAAGATACTGGGGCAGGAGTTTGCAAAAATTCGCATCATTGCCGGGTATGACGGTATTGCGCCGGATGTTGATGCGAGCCAGGTTGGTGTCGCCCGGGAGATTTCACCAGACCAGGTAGGGCAGGTGAACGGTCAGAACTACGGCCTGATATTTGACGGTGATATTCGCTTCACCGTCACCGGGAAGGACAACATCACCGATTCCTGGGTGCTGATTCAGGCCATCAGTAACCACGAAGCGTTCCTCTACGCGACTACCATCACCACGCTTGCCGCTGGTTATACCGTTGCGGACCTGCACCGGGCGACTATGCAGGATTTCAACGCGTTCGGCGTGACACAGGGCATTACCGGCGATTTTCCTGATACCGTGTTTCCTCGTGGCCGCGCGATTTACTCATCCACCCGTAACGTGATGGATAATATTGCTGCGCAGTGCAAAGCGACATGGCAGCTGGTGGATGGTCAGGTCCAGATGGTGCCGGAGGATAAATATATTCACGAAGCCATTGTGTTGAATGCCGATACTGGCCTGATCGGTATGCCGCAACAAACGATGGGCGGCGGAGTAAACGTGCGGTGCCTGATAAACCCAAACATCCGTATTAATGGTCTTATCCAGCTCGATCAGGCTTCGGTGTACCGCGCCACGCTCGGCAATAGCGAAATAGCACAGTCGCCCGGGCGTATCACCGAAACAGAAGAGAACAGCAACCGCGTGCTGACAGGCACAACGTCACAGGCAGCCAGCATTGCGACGGATGGCGTTTATATCGTCAAAGCTATCGACTATACTGGCGACACCAGAGGTCAGGCGTGGTACATGGATTTGATGTGCTTTGCGCGTGGCAGCCGCGATTTGCAGAGTAACGCATCACTTAACCGGACGTTTTAAAAAAATGAAAAAACTCATCCTGATGATTGCTTGCAGCTCTTTTGCCTTGGCGGGCGTAGCTCATGCTGATTCCCAGTGTGGGCCTTTCCACTTGGGCACAAGCCCGGCAAATGATGGATGGGCACGCATTAACGGTGCGAAGCCTGAAAGTCAGAAGGTAACGTTCCTCAAGCAAAAAGAAGACTACGACAACATTAAAATGGAATGGCGCATGGCTACTGATCAGCCTGGCCGGTGGGTAGGGCTCGAATACATCAAGCGCAACGGCAAAGCAATTCTCAACGCTCAGTGGCTGCAAGCCAGCATGAATGCGCCGCGTCAGTATGCAACCTACGACTGCGTTAAGGTGAAGTAGGTATAAAGAAAAAGCGCCGGGTTGACCGGCGCGCCAAGTTATTCCTCTTTGAAGCTGATGTTCTTGCACTGATCCATTACTTCAATCAGTTCTTTTGACGTCAGGTTTTCTACTTCGATTTTACCTTTCTCTGTGGTCATTGTTATTTTTTTGGATGATCTGGTCTGTATCCATTTTCTTGCGATTGATGCAATGGCTATACAAGCTGGTGACGACGTGGCTACGATGATAGTTATGTCGATGAGCGTGCCAACCGCATTAATTGAGTCAGCAGTTCTGATTCGCCTGCGTATTTTATAGTCGCTTTCAGGTATGTTATCCTGGATTACGGAGAGCAATTCTTTGCCTATTGCTGGAGTAAATTTTATGGTTGTTTCTGATTTTGGCATAAAGGTATCCGGCCCCTATCGTGAGAAGCTAAAAATTGCCTTGCGGCTTTTTCTTGGCAGCCTGTATCTCGCTACAAACCACGACGTTACCGTGGTTTTAAGCAAGACCTACATTCAGGGCTGCAAAGAAGATAAATAGCACGGACAAATCAGCCCTCAAACCCTGACATTTGATCAGTAACCCGCCTCCGAGCGGGTTTTTTTATGGAGTTTTTATGCCAATACCAACTCAATCACAGATCGGCGGCGAACAGCAGACCGCGCAGGCCATTGCCGATTCGGTGTCTACCCAGATGCGCGTAGCGATCCCCGGCATCATTCAGTCGTTCGATTCTGACACTGTTACATGCACGGTAGAGGTGGCGCTTCGCGGCATTGTTGGCGATGGCTCCACTGAATTGAAACCGCTGGTTGATGTGCCGGTTATCTTCCCGCGTGGCGGCGGTTGCACGTTGACCTTTCCGGTTAAAGAAGGCGACGAGTGCCTGCTGATCTTTGCCGACCGTTGCATCGATTTCTGGTGGCAGAGTGGCGGTGTTCAGGAGACCGTAGATCCGCGACAGCATGACTTATCTGATGCGTTCGCCATCGTTGGCCCGCAGTCGCAAGCACAGAAAATCAGTGGTATCAGTACCAGCGCCGCACAGCTGCGCACCGATGATGGTGCGGCGTTCGTAGAGGTCGCATCAGGACATAACATCACCGTTAAAACGCCGGGCCAACTTACGGCTACGGCTGAAGGTGGAACGACAATCACCTCCCCGACTATCACGCTGAACGGCAACGTAACGATTAACGGCAACCTGTCTCAGGGAATGGGCGAAAGTGGCGGTACTGCGACGATGCTTGGACCGGTGACGGTAACGAATGATGTGAAAGCAGGCGGCAAGAGCCTGACGACGCACACCCACGGCGGCGTGCAGACTGGCAGTGGTAATACTGCCGCGCCTAATTAAAAACTACCAAACAGACAAAAGCCCCGGGTGCGCTAACACTTCGGGGCTTTTTATTTTCTGCACCTTGAGGATGGCAAGGGAGAATATGTGATTGATTTTAGCAAACTGATACGGGAGTTGCGAGTCATGGGAGAAAAACTACCCAACTGGAAATTCTTCCTCATCTGGGCCGTGTTCTTTTTATTCGGCCTATCAAGCGTTATTAGCGCTATACGCTGGTGGTGATTTATGCGATACCGACGCGAAGATGCTGACGGCGATTACACTTTCGGGCAGGGTGACGACACCTTCCTTATCGACAGCCCGGAGTGTGTCGCCCAGGCCGTAAAAACCCGGTTTGAGCTGTGGCGCGGTCAGTGGTTTCTCGACCTGACTGAAGGCACCCCGTATGTTCAGTCGGTGCTTGGTAAACAGCGATCAGACGTCTACATCCTTGCTATACGCGAACGCATACAGGGCACGCCGGGCGTTCTGTCGATTCTTTCCTTCGATACCAATTATGACGGCACCAGCCGCCGCGTCACTTTCACTTCCTCCATTGACACAATCTACGGCCAGACGACTGTAACTAGCGAGGCATAAATGGCTTTGAACCTCGACACGCTGGGGCTATCGGCAACGGTAACCGCCCAGGGCATTAGTGCGCCTGATTACCAGACAATCCTCGATACACTGATCAGCTATTTCAGGCAGATTTACGGTAGTGATGCTTACCTCGAACCAGACAGCAAAGACGGGCAGATGGTCGCGCTGGTGGCTCTTGCTGTGCATGACGCTAACAATACCGCTATCGAGATCTACAACTCGTTTTCACCGACGACAGCGCAGGCCGCAGCGCTTAGCAGCAACGTGAAAATTAATGGGATCACGCGAAAAGTAGCGACAAACTCTACTGCTGACCTTCTGTTAACCGGTACGGCGGGTACGACTATCACGAACGGCTCCGCACGGGATAAAAACGGCATTATCTGGAATTTTCCCGCGAGTGTAGCGATCGGCGTTGATGGTACTGTGCTGGTGACGGCCACATGTGCGAATAGCGGTTCGGTTGCGGCGATGGCCGGGACTATTACCACTATCAACACCCCGACTCGCGGCTGGGTTTCGGTAACCAACCCGGCTGCGGCTACTGTCGGTTCACCTGCCGAAACGGATGCAGAGCTACGCTTACGGCAGGGACAGAGCGTCGCGCTACCATCTATCACACCGTTTGAAGGCGTTGACGGTGCCATCGCTAATGTTGCTGGCGTGACACGTCACAAGCTGTATGAGAACGACACAGGAACGACCGACAGCAACGGGCTGCCACCGCATTCAATTTCCGCTATCGTTGATGGGGGCGATGTTACCGAAATAGCCCAGACCATCAGGGGGAATAAAGGGCAGGGAACCGCAACTTACGGTAAAACTTCTGTCACAGTGCCGGATACTTACGGTAATCCTCACGTCATCAGTTTTTCACGTTCTACCGATGTGCCAATTTTCGTAGCCATTACCCTGAAAGTTTTTACCGGGTATACATCTCAAATCGGCGAGCAGATCAAACAGGCTGTTGCCGATTATATAAATGGCCTGACAATTGGCGACGACGTTCTGCTGAGCCGCATTTATTCCCCGGCAAACCTTGGCGTTGTGAGCGGCGGGAATGCCCGCTATTACGATATTACCGACCTGCTGATCGGTAAGTCGTCTGGCAGCGTATCGGCATCAAATATTGATATTGCCTATGATGCTTCTGCATCTTGTAGCACCGCGAATATCAGTATCACGGTGACCTCATGAGCAAATACACCGAACTGATCACTAACTACCACGCTACCAAGCCACTCTTTTTTGACCATATAGATCTGAGCACCCGCCCGCTGATTGATGTGTCCAGCACTATGTCAGGGCTTGTAACCGCTTTTGACATTGATACAGCTGTCGGTGTGCAGCTCGATACGCTCGGGCTCTGGATCGGACGAAGTAGAGTAATCAGCCAGTCAATTTCTGGCGTCTATTTCAGCTGGGACACTGATGGTCTTGGGTATGATCAGGGAGTATGGCAAGGGCCATACGACCCAGACTCCGGTTACACAACACTGGGCGATGACACATACCGCATCATTCTGAAAGCAAAAATCGCTATCAACAACTGGGACGGCCGTAATGACTCGCTGCCGCCCATTCTTGACGCAGCAACGGCTGGCTCTGGCCTGAAGATGCAGATCGTCGACAACCAGGACATGACGATTTCGGTCTGGGTTTTTCCCGCGACTGATATTTCTGATGTGTCTCTCGAACTGATCGCCGCGATCAAACAGGGCTACCTGACTGTAAAAGCTGCTGGCGTTTGGGCTGGTGATGTTGAAACGCCTTCGATAGAAACACCGTCCGAGGGATCTAAATTCTTTGGGTTTGACATGGATAACGAATACATCGCCGGATTTGATGATGGCGCATGGGGGAAATTACTGTAATGGCTAAAAATAACTTCAAACCTTTCGCTACAGGCGCGGGCGCAAACGTCATGTCGCAAGCAGACTGGGAAGCCTTAACCGCACTACTTACAGGATTTCAGTCCGGTAAAGCTGCGAGTGCGCAGGTGAATAAAGCCCTTCGTCAGGGCACGGTAATGGCAAGCGTCATTGGACAGTTCATCGCTGACAGTACCGGTCAGGACGTTCTGGATAATGGTAACACGTCAGTACTTCTGACCAATTTTCTCAACGCACTGAAAGCCAATACAAATGGTCGTCTGCTGAACGTTCGTACTTTCACTGCGAGTGGAACGTATACACCAACAGCGGGCACGAAGAAAATCAGGGTTCGCATCGTCGGTGGAGGCGGGGCTGGTGGTGGTGCTGCCGCCTCTACCTCATCCGGGACATTAGCCGCGGGGCATGGCGGCTCTGCGGGAACTTATGGTGAAACGGGCCTGATTGATGCCAGTTCTTTATCTTCAGTTGCGGTTACCGTTGGATCAGCTGGCGCCAGTTCAGCTGGCGGGAACGGTACATCCGGTGGAGCATCATCATTCGGTACATTTATCTCCGCGCCCGGAGGTGCTGGAGGAAATTACGGTGCATCGGGAACAGCTACTTTCAGTCTGGTGCCTGATTTAGCTCAAACCGCTGATTGTTCTGGTTCCAGTGTCCTGCTGAATGTTCCGGGTGAGGGGGGATGGGGGCAAATGTCCTTTGCAACAGGTACGGCAGGTGGAACGACAACAACATCCTCGGCAAAGGGGGGACGTGGGGGAAACTCAGTGCTCGGCGGCGGTGGATACGCACTCACAAACAATTCCGTGCCGGGTTCTGGAAAAGGTTATGGTGCCGGGGGGGCAGGCGCGGCAACAACATACATTAATGGTACTTCGGCAGTAGCCGGTGGTGCAGGTTCTTCAGGAATTGTCATTATTGAGGAGTATGCGTGATGTCTACTTATGCACTGATCAAGGATGGACAAGTTATGAATACTGTCCTGTGGGATGGTGAGGGAGATATTTTCGAGGGCTATGAGACTGTCAAAATTGACGGTCTTGGCGTGGGTATCGGCTGGACATATGACGGAAAGAAATTTACTGCGCCGCCAGTACCGGAACCCACTCACGAAGAGCTTGTTCGACAAGCTGAGGTCGAGAAGCAGGCATTAATCAGCGATGCTAATAGCTATATCGACGGCAATCAGTGGCCCTCAAAACTGGCGTTAGGCCGCCTGAGCGATGACGATAAAGCTCTCTTCAATGAATGGCTGGATTATCTTGATGCCCTTGAAGCAGTCGATACATCACCTGCACCGGATATTACCTGGCCTTTACCTCCAACAGCATAACATCGTGATGGCGGCGTGCCATATTTGTGTCATGCATGGTAAATCGCCATACACCTTCTTACATCACGTGCCATTAAGTTGCCTTTTGTGAATGCGGTCATATGCATATAAAACAACTAGTTAAATGTGATTCTACTAATTCGTAATGCGAAGGTCGTAGGTTCGACTCCTATTATCGGCACTCACACAACAAAATCCTTTAAAAACAATAGCTTAAGACGATTTTCGCTCTCAAGGTACAATCTTTTTTTAAGGGATTCTATGACCAACAGTTGCCGCTATGGTTAACAGTGGCTACTCAGGGATGTTAGCACGTAGCGGCCTGTAGTTGTAATGCTCGAACAGGTACAAAGCGTGAATAGTCCCCACGAACCGCTATCAACTCGAAGCTGATGACGCTGCCAACGTCTTTAATCAATCCCACAACTTTTAACCGTTCCACACTTAGCGCGGTGTCCCATAACAGCCTGTCGTGATGACACGCCACGGATAAACGAGCAAATGTTGGGAAGCCTAACCAGTCCGGGAAAGGGGCTGGCTCTGCCGTGGTGTTCACCGAGCCATAAATGATCGGTACTCGATAAGAGAGCGGTTGACTGACAAGCTGATGATACGCCTTCGGCGCTAATTGATGGATGTACCCATCACGGCGCTAAATGGTTGCTATTATAGTAATTAATATGCGGGGGATCCTTCCCCCGCAGCTGTGTTGTTAAGGCAAATATTTAAGAATATCAGCCGACCAACTTCGACGATGGATGACGCGAGCATGATGCAAGTTACCATCTAAAATTTCAGCTTTTGTAAGCTGGGATAAGTTAGGCCAGTTGTTATCAAAGATATAAGTTGCATTGTTGCTCTGAGAGCTTTCAAGTATGTAGGTGTTTTTACTGGAAAAACCAAACACTACGTAACCTTGAAAACCTGCTCTTCCGACTGCAACAAGGTCGGGTTTTTTACTGTTTACAAGTTCCAGCCTGCCTTCAACAACAGCGGCATTTCCCTTTCCTCTAATATTAATTGCTTTGAGAATCTGCGGACCGATTGAACTCCAAGGGTATTGGCCTTGTGGAAGAAGGTTCCAATTTAGTTTCAAAGACTTGCTTGTGATAATGGTATCTAGCTTCTCGTCAACCACCTCGCACTTACCGAAAATCTCCAAAAATAGATTAATGCAGTGAGTTACTAAGGCTTTGTTCTCATCACGCAAAGTCAGCTTAGGAGAAATAACCAGCTTTTCCCCTTTCAGGTTTTCGACAATTTTCAACTCGATGCTCGGAGGGGGGGTAAAAATCCTCTGATATCGCTGATACTCAATTTCACGTGTTTCAGTGGTCTCTTCAGTATGTCCTTTCCCGGCCCATTTCTTCCACGTCCATGAGACTTGACGATAAGCTGTTTCTTTTGGAAGTGTTTTATCAGGCACGGATTTGCCGTTGGCATTAAATCGAGATATTGCTCCAACGATGTGAGGAAGAACTTCCTCACCAAGTGACTGACTGGAGGTGAACCCGATCACTTCACTTTTTTGCTGACTCGGTAATGGATGAGCGATAAAAACACTTCTACCATCAAAAGGAGTAATGTAATTATCAATGTTTCTAACCCGTTTCTTCTGAATAAGCATTGGTTATACCTTTTCTGTATTAACTTAAGGTTTACACAACCAACCAAGCCGGGCACAATCAGACCGTCAAGAATGATGTCGAGGCTAACAATCGTTATGAGTTTGCAGACTCATGGTGGTCGTGCTTCATAGACCGGGTTCACATACGTGCGCCCGGTTTTTTTATGCATATAATCTGAGCATAAATACAATATGTAGTGCTTGAATCAAAAACTTACACTACATGGTGAGTATTCTAGTAAGTATTCTTTTCAGCACAAGGGTTGATTTTGACGTTAAATTGAGGTTGTGAAAGGGTAAAAAAGGCTAAGTCCTCGTGCCGTAAGGCCTGGAAGAGATGTCAATAATTAAGAAAAAAAATTCAAAATTTGATCGAGTGCTGATTTCTTCAACGGGAGGTCAGAATTGCGCAACATGATATCGCGCAATCTTTATAAGAATAATGAATGTTGCCAGTGGTTTTGATAGTTGCGTGCAACATATACATAACATATATGTGTGCGTAAGGATGGAACTAAGAATGTACCCATACAATTGGTGATCTGCTAGACCGCCAGCCCAGACCCTCCGTAAAAAACCAGAATGTTCACCAAATATCCTACAGCCGACACTCCCAGCAATGCACTTCACCACTTAATCCCATAGTCCATCACAACATGGAAAATTTGCCACAACAGAGCATTTTACTGTTCGTTTTCTGTTCTATTTAACATAATGGTTCTTATAAGTACTTGACTGAAATAGTCAGGTATTGATTTTCGGAACGTTGACGCCAAGCAAGGTAATCAGTAGCGATTTTACAAAGTGAAGGGAGTCATTCGGGAGGATTTGAGGTGAGTTCTCTTGTTCAAGGATTTTGGATGAGTTTGGCTAGTCACCACACAATTTCAGGTTTCAGGCCTTTGCAGTTGCCAGTGAATCAAATGCCATAAAAGCACACTTTTCAATTCGCAGCAGACACAGGGCTATTACGGCGACGTTACCACAACGGGCTGAAGGTCTGCCATCACCTGGTGATATTCACCGAGCCAGGCCGCCACTGTTTCGTACCATTTCCCACAACTATGTAAACAGTCAACCCACCAATCCCTCCTACGCTCCACCAGAAGCGCTACAGCGCGTCATCTCCACACAATTGTAAACTGACACACCGATAGCACAGCGCCGTCCTGAGAGGCTCTCACAGGTCCAGAAATGGAGGGTTTTCAGTTGTTTTTGCGAAGAAAATTTTTTTCGGTATGGAAGGGTGGATCACGTTCGTTGCTTGATCCACACCACGAGTGACAGATTTAACGCATCCAGCACTGGCGCGGGTTCGTTGTGTACATCTCGATTTAACGATCACCACATCCTACAGGCTAGCAAGTGACTACAACCCCACAATAGGTGGTAGAAATGGCGACTTAAGGGACACTTAATTCGATTTAAGCACCATTTAATATCCCTAGGTGCTGTGGGCCATTGAGAAGCAGACCACTGAAGAAAGGTAAGTGGTGAGATGCTCCCACATGGGGGGTAAAAATACCCCTATAGGAATTGGAATGTAGGTAAATACACCCCTATTGAATTTTGGTATGGGGGTTAATATACCCCTATAGAGAGCCATCAATGGGGGTAAAAATACCCCTCTAAAAAGACTTCTTTAATAAGACTAATAAAACCCACAAAAGACTTTTAGAACCATGTAAGACTTAAGGTCAAGATCTCAAGACAGGTCAAAGACTGGTTGAACATGCGTTCAATTGTTGGTGTTAAGGAGTGATTCCGCTCTGAATGGCTCTGCCACTTCAGATATGTGTGGAAGACAAGCGCAAGCGCGTCAGTCCAATGTGAACGACTGCGATGCAGTCAGGAGCTTTAAACGCGACGTAACTCCCCCCTTGGAGGGGCGGCGCTCCCCCCTCAGACTTCACAAGCTGCTATGCGGTGAATCCCCGATTCATCTTGATTGTTGTGACCGTTGATTGACAACGGCAATCAAGACTAGATAACAGGAGGCTCACAGAGCGCATCAGACACGCTACACGGCATTTAAACGGTAGAGGTAACCCATAGGTACTGCCTACGGCTTGGAATCGCTTAGAGCGCGTCATAGGTGATTTGTGTAACCCTGAATTATTTCCCACCTAAAATAAGAATGCAATACATTTAATTAAATTCAGCACGAATTGCTAATGACATTGTATGTTGCTTTATGGAATTATGCGGCCCAGCCCAAAAGGTTGCTAGCACACTTTTATCCATGATGCAACAAAAAACTTGACAAAAAGTGTGATTTATGACATAATATATTCATACCTTGAGAAAAGGAAACATTAAAACAACATAGGAGATTAGATGACAAAACCAGTCCTGTTCGACTTTTCGAACGCCACCGCCTCAGAGATTGTTTCTGCAATCGACAACAAAATCACTTCTTTAGTAAATCTTCGCAGTTTCAGAACCCGCGTTGGCGGCTCCAGGAAAGCAGACAAACTATACCCGGCAACTCGTGAAGCCATGAATATCATCAAAGGTCTGCGTCAGCAGGCTAAGAATGCAAAAATCATCCGGGATATTCTGACGCCTTACAGCCATGAGTTGGCAAAAGGCCGTGATGTTATGGAAATCATTGAACCTGTGCTTTCAGCCTGGCGTGTCTATTACGCCTCTCATGGAATCGGTCTGATGAATGAGCAGATCCTTCTGCTTAAGATGATTGAGTCTGGCGGTGAACTCGAAGGCATTATCGGAAAAGCCATTCCCGAACTGACCACAACCGAATAACCATTCTCTGCATTACTCCGTTGGCAGCAACGCCACCAAACGAAATCGCCGCAAACACGGCTCCTTACCCCTGATCGCCACCGTGATCGCAGGGGCGATAACCTTTATGCATTCGGGGGGAACTTGAGATGAAACTATCTTTAGACGATGAAACATATGCAATTTTACGCGAGGAATCTGACCGCCTCGGGATGCCGGTTCCCAGGATGATCCGGAACATGTGCCAGAACCTGGCGAAACACATTCAGAAACGCAATGAACAACCACTGACGAACCCACAGGGAGAACAACATGAGCCAGAACGGAAACACCAATGAGCGTTTTTACAAGAGCGAGAATCGCCTTTTCCATGCAGACACGGTTACAAATAAATCCACTGGTGAAGTGGTTGAGATTAGCAATTCACTAGAAAAATTATACGCTTATATGCTTAATCAGTACCGTTATCGGAAAGGCTTGAAACAGCCATTTGCTGAGTCGCAGGAGCGTCTAGGGACCGTTGCTCGAATCGGTGACGCCAAGAAGAAAACAAAGCCTCAGATCGATAAGCTGATCGCTCTTGGTCTAGTTGAAATCACTGGAAAGGTCGGGCGTTGCAATATTTATAAAGTGATCGATGTTGATAAGGTCGCTGGAAATCTGGAGTTTTCCTACCCAGAGTGGGCTGGAGAACCAATGTATGACCATGAGAAACGCTTAGGAAAATCTAGTCAACAGCCAAAAAACGAGGAGAAAAAAGGTGATGGCGAATCTGATCAGGGCGGTGCTGGAAAGCGAGACGGCGTACCTCCTGTGGGTGTTCCTGTCGATGCTGATCTATCCGGTGGTGATGATGCGGTGAATGGTGGAAATGCAATCCAATTCCCAACAGTCAAAAGCCCAGACCAGCCCCAGATGGCAGATATCGATACCCTCAACAACTGGGTAGAAGGCTACGACGATGAAGGATTTATGGCCTATGGTGCGATGTGGGGGATAGAAAAACCTGGTGCGATAACAGATCTGATAAAGAGCCATATCAGAATCATCCAGAGCGATGGATACAAAGGATCGAGGTCTGCCGCTAACGATACTTCATCCGGTCCTGATGCTTATTACAAACAGCAGCAGGCGCGAAGAGCAACCGAAGCGAAACAGGCTACTAATACCCCGCAGCAGCAAGAGGATGAGCAGCTTGAATTTAATGATGACGAACCGTTTTAGCAATTGGAGGAATAATTGTGTGATGTTGCCAACGGCCTGAGCGCCGAAGAAGAAATCCAGCTATCCCGCCTGTTCTCCATTCTGGAGAAACCGACATATAAATCCCGATCCAAACCTTCCGATCCGGAAACACAACGCAAAGCCCGTTTATTGCTTAATCGTGGATTTTCACCGCATATTGTCGCTAATACCCTAGATCTGCCGTTCGCTGAAGTCTGGCGGCTCGCACGTCAAAAACAAGCGGTGACCTGGGCGATGATGACACCGAGAGCCCGGACAGAATTTGTCCGTGAAATGTGGTCACATCGGATGCACCCGGAACAGATCCGCAAGCGTTGCGATGGTCTGTCATACGTCAGCCTTCGATATTACCTGCATAACGCCGGGATCACTGACGCTGAAATGTTGGGTTACTACCCAGACGTGTTCGCGAATATCTGCAAGCTGCCGACAGTGAAGAAGAAGCGCACTAAACGTAAATCCAAATAATCCCACATCGGGAGCCAATGAACTTTGATTACATCTTTTTCCTGCTTTGGATCTGGGTGGCGCTTCGTCACGTCCTGATCGGCGGGAGCATCCTTCTCTGGAGATACTATAAAAATGACCACAATAAAAGACCGGATTTTCGCCGCCATGCATGGCATGACACCGGAGGAATACGAACTCCAAAAAGCGCAGGACAATCTGAAGAGCGTCACCGATAACTTTCTAGATCAACATCCGGAGTTGCTCAAATCAGCCTCGTCTGACACCCCCACCAAACGGATTAAAAAATCGTTGGGTGCTGATAGTCGTTCGGTTGTCTCACATACCGCTGACCATATCGATCCTGAAATACTGGCGAAGGCTAAAGCAGCGGCTGCTGCTCTCGCAAAATCCGATCCTGATCGATACGGCAATATCATCAAGCAGCAGGGGGTGTAATGAGTGGGACCAATAAGATTGTTACCAGCACCGTTAATGAAATCTCGTGGATCACAGACGATGCCTCATATCAAAAAGCCAAAAAGAAGATAATTTCGCTTAAGGCTGCTCACGAGAAACCCGCTAAAGCGCTTGAGAAGGCACAGAAGCGTACCGCCCAGAGTGAAGGCAAAGCAGCACTAGCAGCAGCGAAAGCCCAGACTGCGAAACTTCGACAGGCTGAACAATTGTCAAAACAGCAACAGAAACAAGCTCAGATACAAGCCAAAATGGAGCGGGACGCAATCGCCCACGCCAATAAAATGACCTCATTACAGGCTCGCCAGTTATCCCAACAGGAACAGGCAGCACGTCAGAATGCCCGTTTAGCAGCAATATCTGAAAAGGTGAGACAGGCGAGTCGCTCCCGCGCGATGACCTACAACCCCAACATGGGCGGTCAACATTACGATCCCGGTCTTGTTTCTCGCCAGACTGAAGCAATGAACCGTGGTCACGGCGCTGTTGCTGCTGACATCGCAGCCACCAAAAAGGCGATGGCCCTGGAGGAGAAGCGCCAGCGTGAGAAAGAGGCAGGACTTAAGCGTGAGGTGACTTATTACAACAGTTTGCGCCGTAGCGCTCTGACTCTGGCAAACGTGAACGGCGCTGACGTTGCAACCCGTTATAAAGCGATCAGTGCAGCAAAAGAGGCACTCAAAGCCCAGAAAGAAGAGCGCTATACGGTCGAAGAGACCCGCTTCGAAATGGCTCGTATCACCACAGAATTACGCAAGCAGGCTCGTTTGCAACAACGTATTACCCGTGAGCAGAAAGCCGCAGGTGTTCGTGCTGGTCGTGTACGCACAGAAAGCCGTGGTGGGAGTGTAGGTCTTGCTGCCGCTGGTGTTATTGGTGGTGCGGCGTTAGTAGGTAGTATGGGCGTTTCTCGTGTTGGTCAGACCCTTCAGGGAAGCCTTGAGCGTTCTCGCGATGTGAAAAAACTCCAGCAGTATGGGATCAGCAACCTTGAGTTTGCAGCACTTCAGGATCTATCAATGAGCCGTGTTGGTTACTCACTGAGTGCTGACAAGCTGGCTGACCTCAACAAGGACACAACCGAAAAGGCCGGGGAATTGCTGAACACCGGCTCTTTCAAACGTAACAAGAAAACTGGACAGGTGAATTTCAGCGGCGGTGGCGAGTTCGCAGATATCATCAACAACGTGCTGACCTCCACCAACGGCAACCAGAAGGTAGCACAGAAGGTGATCGGAGAACTGCAAAAGCTGGATTTTCCGACCTTCATCACTTACCTGAAACAGTTGCAGAAAACTTTCAAATGGACGAACAACCAGACCCGGCACTTGGCTGAGGCTGTAAATGATGGTTCGGTCTTCCTCGAAGTGTTCAATGATGAGGGGCAGGGACTTATCCAGCGTATGCATCAACTCGCTTCTGAAGGATGGACGCTATCTGATGCACAGCAGGCCAACCTTGATAAGCTGGCAGCTTTGGGGGCTGAGTACAACCGAGTACAAACCAGCCTTGCGGATCACTTCTCAGCCTCGTTTGTTGAAGGCCTGGGGCAGTACGCTGCCATGAATCGCCACGGATAATCTAGACACTTCCGAGCCGTTGATAATACTGGTTTTCA
>OAUX01000024.1_pt1 | contig 136463 bp, 118 predicted proteins | sample 1501311 | NCBI WGS metagenome assembly OAUX01 (sample SAMEA2580066, study PRJEB22360) | human gut metagenome | reverse complement strand
ATGCCTCGGGCCGGCCATCATCGGCCTCCAACCTCATGTCAATCGACCCCCATCGGACTGTCTAATACATTGCAGCCAATCCAGAAGCCGGACCGGAGTGGGATGGGAAATCCGCCTGCACGACCGATTCCGCGCCGGCGCCTCCTCCGCCTTTGGGATGCCAGTAGGAAATGCCGGCAGGAGGATGGGACGCGCTGAACGAGCGCGTGGCAACCTTGCCCCACCCTGTCCCGCCTTCGCTCGTGTGGACCGTGTCCCCGTTCACCTGTTCCACGACGGCCACATGACCGTACACGCTGCTGGAACCGCCGGCGCCCGGATTGAACACGATAATGCCACCCGCCTGTGCGCCCTGCTCCCAGCCAGCGTTCCTGGCGCTCGTGTCCCATTCGCCGCCATTACCCCAATACTGGCCGATGTCATGTCCCAATGACTTCTGTCGCATGCACGCCCACCAGGTGCATTGGAACCCATAATCGTATGGTGCGCAGAAACTCACCTGCCCAGGCCACATCTGCTTGATCTGATCCTGGTGCCTGCCCACCAGGCCCGTCCATTCGCCTGATGCCTGTGACACCTGTACCGTGCTGGAACCGCCCGTGTTCTTGCACCCGCCCAGGAAGGCGAGCATATCCAACGGGGAACATGCTGTCAACGTGACCAGCATGCATGCAACGGATCCAAGAGCTGCCGGAAGTCGTCCCCACGCGCGGCGTCTCATCGGTAGTCCCCATCCACAGCGGCCCAGAACGGTTTCTGCCCGCCGACTGTGACCTCCACCGTCTGGCAGGGATGCTGCTTGGTGCCGACACCGACATGGGAGGCAGGATTCCAATACGCCTCGTCGCCAGGTTTCATCCTGGTGATGTCGATCTCATTGCCGTCCCGATCCGCCACAGGCCGGCTCAGCGTGGCCGGACAGTACACGGTCACATGCCAATCACCGTCATCCATCGGAATCAGCACCGCGTCATACGCACGGCTCACGATTTCCTGCGGGTTCACGCGGGAATCCAACTGCAACCCGTCCGGGATCGGGAACCCGGTGGCGTCCGTGTACCAGTAGACGTTGTTCGTGATCGCGTCCGTGGCCTTCCTCGTCCATGCGCCGTCAGGAGAACACCCGTCATCCAGTTTCGCCGCCAGATAGTTGCTGTCCGCCTGGCCAGAGCACAAGCTGTCAGGTTGGAACCGTCGTTGCGCCCACCACCAACGCGACGCGTCAGAGAACGGATGCTCCACACCGCCTCCGTCCGCAGCCAGACCATTGCGGATCACATCATTCCACTCGTCATCGCTTGATTCGGGATCAAGCAGACGGTTCACGGTTGCCAACGCCGTGTCAATGGCTCCATACAATCCGGCCACCGGATAATCCGCCGAATAATCAGTCTTGCCATCCTTCGTTCCATAATCAATCTTGCCGTCCCGTATCGTGGCAAGGGACATGCGTTGCCGTGACCACGCTCCGGGCTTGGGGATCCCCGCCGTCTCCAGACCACACCACGACCCGTCCGCGTCGTTCCCGTCGGATGACGAACCTTCCTCGGTCATGGAAGCATCCGTCTGGATCGAGGACTCGTTCTCGTCGCCGCCCCTCGTCCAATCAGTGACCGCGATCCCAAGGCGAGCACCAGCAGTATCGCAACCCCCATGCACGCGCCCTTCGCCCATTTCGACATCGGCTTGGGCGCCGGCCTCGACACCATCACATGCCGCCTTCCATACCATCAGACGGCCAGTCGCCGCCGGCAGCTGCCATGACGGGCTCGTCATCCGCAGAAGACGCAGCCTGCATCTCTTTGCGCATGTCTGAAGCAGCCCCCTCCGATGATTCAGATACGGCCGGCTCCCGGCTGTCCTTCCAACTGTTTTCAATCAGTTCTTCGATGGCGAGCAGTTCGGCAACCGTGTTTCCGGCCTTCCTTGCACGTTCACGGACCGTCTGCGCCTCATGCTCCGCTACTTGCAGACGGGCGCGCAGGCTTCGAAGGTTCACCAGCGTGGATGCGTACTCGTCCGCCGCTTTCTCGCGTTCCTCACGCAACCCGCGCACACGCGTCAGTACCTGGCGTTTGAAATTACGCATCTCGTTGTTCGGCTGCATCAGCATCTCCGTTCCTCATGGCTCTTTGCCTTGTCATCCGTCATGCTCCTACCTTCGACGCGCAGTGACGGAGCGGCCCCCTCTACACCTTTCAGCCGTTGGGAGACGTGTAGAGGGGCCGCTCCGGCATGACGCGAGAACCGATGGATGCTGGGAGACGACCATTGGACCGCTCATCCAGAGAAAGGGACAACATCTCATGGGACAATCAATGGAACATCTGCTCGGGATGATCGCCGACATAGCGTCATCGGTCTGGCAGTTCGCTCTGAACCTGCCGGGAGCACTACAAATCGTGTTCACCCTGGTCGCATTGATCGTGGCAGGCGTCTGTCGCATGGTCGCGATGCGGCTCAGCCACCCCGCCTTCACGGAAACGGACGGTTCCGCGGTCGGCAAAAAAATCATCCAGGTCATCGCCTACATCCTCATGGTCGTGTGTCTGCTTGCCTGTCTGCTCGGACTGGCAGCCGTGTTCGCGCCACTCATCGGCCTTGCTTGATCAGCCAATCCACGACCAGGGGTCGGAACCATATGACCTGCCGTATGATTCCGGCCCTTGCCTCGTTCTATCAGACACGATCCTTCGACAAAGGACCCATCGGTCATGACCCGACTCATCATCGCGGAAAAGCATTCCGTCGCTCAAGCCATCGCCCAGGCACTCGACACGTCTGCCATCAGGAAGGACGGGTATCTGCAATGCGCGGACACGCTCGTCACCTGAGCGCAAGGCCACCTCGTCAACCTCTCTACCCCGGACCAGTACCAGGACCACGATTGGGGGCGCTGGCGGATGGATACGCTGCCCCTTGACCCGTCACCTGACTGGAAACTTGTCGTCAACCGGCAGAAAGGCGCCGACAGGCAATTCAAGACCGTCCAACAGCTCATCCAACGAGATGACGTGACCACGCTCATCAACGCATGTGACCCGGATCGGGAATGCGAGTCGATCTTCCGTCGCGTTATCCAATACCTCCGTCACCATGCCGGCGTGGACAAGCCGGCCATGCGTCTGTGGATCGCCAGCCTGGAAGAACCCGCCATCCGACAGGCCCTGAGCGAGATGAAACCGGAATCCGCATACGACGGACTCGGCACAGCCGCCGAACTTCGTTCCAAGGCCGACTGGCTCGGCATGAACGCCAGCCGCGCTTACACGCTCGTCTACGGCCGGCGCTTGACCATCGGCCGGGTCCAGACGCCGACCCTTGGCATGATCGTCCGACGTGACCGGCAGATTGAGAGCCACCGGCCCACTCCGTTCTGGAAAATCATCCTCGACATGGGCGGCTGGCATTTGACCAGCCAGCGCATCGACCAGGAGCCCCGGGCACGGCATCTGCTCGACATCATGGACATGCCTGGCATGCGCGTGACCATCACCAAAGTCGAGCGTAAGCGACAGGATAGGAAACCACCACGCCTGTATGATCTGACCGGCTTGCAGAAAGACATGTCCCGCATGCATGGGGCTCACCGGCGATCAAAGCCCTTTCCGCATTGCAGAGCCTGTACGAGCGGAAGCTGGCCACCTACCCGCGCACCGACAGCCAGTACATCACGCACGACGATTTGGAAACCCTCGTCCGACTCACCCAGAGAGACGACCGTGTCACCGGATTCATCACCCCAGACACGCGCCCCGACCAGCCTCGCCTGGGCCTGACCGTCAACGACAAGAAAGTCGCCGGCCACACCGCGATCCTGCCCACTCTCCGGGTCAACCAGACATGCCTGGCAGACTTGAACGAACAGGAACGGCTCGTTCTCACACGAATCGTACGTCGCATGTGGGAAGCCGTCAGCGACGACCAAATCGTGGAAATCACCACTGTGCAAGCCCGCATCAGCCCTGAATGCGGCACCACAGCCACCGGAATCACCGACGAGGATCTAGAGACAGGTTTCACCACACGCCAGGAGCAAGCCCTGCAAGACGGGTGGAAAGCCATCGAACCATCATGCCAGCAAGCAGAGGACACAAGCGACGACGAACCGGACAATGTCAGCCGACATGACACGATCCCGCCCAACCTTGTCGAAGACGTGACGCTCACCCCGGTCTGTCCGGCGGAGCTTCACAAGGGAGAGACCAAGCCTCCGGCACGATTCACCGACGCGACCCTGCTCAATGCGATGGAACACGCCAGCCGTTGGCTCGACATGAAGACGAAGAACGCGGACGAGTTGAAAGCCGCATTGGAGGACGACAGCACGCACGCCAGCGGCATCGGAACGCCAGCCACGCGGGCCGAGATCATCGAACGACTTGCCAGCTCCGGGTACATCACGCGCCAGGGGAAATCCATCGTCTCAACGCCGGAAGGCCGCGGACTCATCGATGTGGTCTCACCCAAGCTCAAGGACGTGGCGCTCACCGCCAATCTGGAACGCCAGCTCAGCCAGGTCGAACACGAGCAGACCGATCCTGCGCGAGTGGATAACGAGTTCCGCCATTACGCGGCAGGTATCCCCGCAGAAGCCAAGGACAACAAAACCGACCTCGCCTCAGTCCCTCATAAGCAAGACTGGGGTCCATGCCCCCGATGTGGTCAACCTGTGCGGAAAACCGGGACCGTGTGGCAATGCTCCAGCAACGTCAGCGAGAAGGACATGCAAGGCCATTGGAAGCTCACCGGAGGATGCGGGTGGAAGCTCTTCGGCACCATCGCAGGCAAGCACCTCACCGACAGCACCGTGCGCATACTCCTGGACGGCGGCTCCGTCCACCTCAGGGGATTCACCAGCAAGACGGGACGTAAGTTCGACGCCATGCTCGTCCTTGACAAAGAGAAGGGCGCACGATTCGATTTCGATGACGACCAAGACCGGAAGAACCATCATGGACGTGTGCGTACTGCTTGACGGAATCATGCTCACCTACACCGGCCTCGCCAGCATTCCCAAGGCGAGAAGTCAGCTCGCAATCGGCGTGGGATTCGCCATGATCATCACAGGCACGACTTGCCTGTTCGTGTCGGTTCTTACTCTCATGACAGACGGCGTTGCCGCCACCACACACTGGTGGCAAGCCATCGCCACCGCGGCCATCGCCTGGCTGCTCAGCAGATACACCAGTCGCAGCCAAACCCATAGCGCACGAGCCCAACCAGTCTTGGAAACTTTTCAGGCCAAATTGACAATCCATTGGAAAGCATTTTCCAAGTCGCCGGCACAATACGGTGGAAAACGCTTTCCGCTGGCACGCAGATAGAAAGGAACAAGCCATGAGCTACGAAAACACGAATTATCACAAGCGAAGCGTGCTCATGAGGATGTCTTTGCATGTCGGAAACATGCTCGACCAGGCCAGCAAAGACAACCATGTCACGAAAGCATTGATCATCAGACTAGCCGCGACCATGGTGGAACCCGGGGAGCTGGCAGCAAAGAACAAGAAACCTTTCCGAGCACCCCGCTTCCGCACAGGCCACACCGACTGGAAGGATGACAAACAGTACCGTTCCGTCCTGGCGAAGCTGTCCGATGCGGAGTATGAGCTGGTATCCCGCGCCGCCGTCGGCATGGACATGGCCCGCGGCCCTTGGCTGGCCTTGAAAGTCGAACAGCTCCTGAGCAACCCTAGACTGAGGGAGCTGCTTGAAGACGCAACCTACATAGAAGCCAACGAGAAGGCACAGAACATCCTCCAGCAGTCAAAAGGCAGCAGATAACGACCCATGGAAACCCTTTTCCACTCCTAGATACCTTAATCTGCACCGCAGGTGCATCATCGAAGAATAACTAAATATCTTTATTCGTGCAGCGCGGCGTTAAACCAGCTGGTCACACGCCTCGGATGAGTGATGGCGGTACCCACCACCACCGCCCAGGCTCCGATGTCACGTGCACGCCGCGCTTGCCGGGGTGTATGAATGCGTCCCTCGCAAATGACTGGCACGTTTGGGAGTCTGTCCACCATGGACTCCAGCAGGCCCCAGTCCGGCTCGTCGGACATCGGCCGGCCGCCGGTGTAACCGGCCAATGTCGTGGAGATGAAGTCAAAGCCAAGATCGGCTGCCTGCAAGGCGTCGTCCAGACAGCTGCAGTCAGCCATGAGCACGGCGCCTTCCTCCTTCAGAACATCCACCGTCTGCCGGAGAGTCCTGCCGTCCGGTCGAGGACGCGACGTGGCGTCAAGGGCGACAATATCGGCACCTGCCATCATGCAGCAGCGTGCATGGCGCAAGGTGGGCGTAATGTACACTCCGCTCTCGCCTTCCTTCCATAGGCCGATGACCGGTACCGACACCTGCCCCTTAACCGCACTGATATCGGCCAAGCCCTGGCATCTGATGCCCGCCGCACCACCGAGTTGAGCGGACAGTGCAATCTGCGCCATGGTTTCCGGGTGTCTCATCGGCTCTCCCGGATAGGCCTGGCAGCTGACGATCAGTCCGCCCTGCAGTTGACTCACGAAATCACGCATATCGGATCCTTCTCCACAGCCGTGCCTTCATCGCCCTCGATCAGTCCGAGGTACTGGGCCAGCGGAACGGCCGCGCCCAGAATCGGAGCCTGAGCGCCCAGTGTTCCGGGCACTATGGGAATGTCCGACAAGGCATCGATCACCTGATCCTGATAGCCCTGTCTCACAGCGTCCAGCCACAGCTCACCGGCACCGCACACCGATCCGGAGAGCACGATCATCTCAGGATCAAGCATGTTGGCCTGCATCCCCAGGGTATTCCCAAGTGCACGTCCCGCCATGAGAACTGCGGATTGCGCGTCATTGTCACCGTTCCTTGCCATTTCGGCGATGCGATCGCCCCTTGCGTCCTTACCGCTGAGCTTGTGGTAGCAACGTTCGATGCCCAGTCCGGAGGCAATCGGTTCCACATGCCCGTACCGGCCGCACGAACACCTGATGCGGCGAGCATCCGGATGGCACACATGTCCTATGTGACCGCCAACGTTGTGGGCACCATGCAGAACATGACCGCCAAGCACCATCGCGCCACCGATGCCCGTGCCAACCGCGACCAGCAGCATGGAGGAGACATCGCGGCCCGCACCCCAATGCGCTTCTCCCAGCGCGTGCGCATGCACATCTCCGACAACGGAAACGGTTTTCCCGGTGGCGGCTCGCAATGCCGGCCCCAAGGGCATTCCCGACCATCCCGGCATCAGCGAGGTCGCGGATTCAATGGAACCATCCAGCGCAATCACACCGGCGGCACCGATACCTATGCCCATCACTTCCCGGTCGATTCGTCCCAGCAACTCGCAGGAGAACTCGACGATCCGCTGCAGCACGGCCAATCCGCCCTCCTGCGCCTGAGTGGGCTCCTGTACCAGACGGATCAGCTCAGGCATGTGCCCCGATGAGAATCGCAGGACACTACCCGCAATCTTTGTGCCACCGACGTCCAACGCCAGTATCAGTTTGCCCTCTTCATCGGTTCCGTCGTTCATTGTCAGACTCCCCTTTCACGAACATAAGTCGGGTGATTCATGATGCAGCCTCCCATCAGGTGATTTCAAGATTCATATCGATCTCGAACAAACGTCGCCATGGAAAACTCACTCGTGCAACCTGAAGAGGCAACGCCTTCGACAGCATCGTCTCATCGACCATGTGTTGCAGAAGGTTGCGCGTATGATCCTCGGCCCATCGCCGGCAGACGCCGATGTCCTGGTAGGATCCTCCGTGATCGGATACCTGGGCGTCAACCTGCCAGCGGACGATGCTCTGATAGAACACGTCTTCTATGATCCGGTACGCTACGTTCACGTTGAGCATTCTTCGATCAGTGTCGGTGCCACGGACCTGAGCGGCCACCGCCTGGGATATGGAGGTACCAAGCGTATTGCCGTTGGTGTTCCATCCGGCGTATGACGTCAGCGCAGGAATCATGCCGTCACGGTCAAGCTCATCGACCAGCAGGGGATCTCCGCCGTTCGCGAAGGCGCTGTCGGCCAAGGCCACGGTACGTTCCTGCACCAGCAGGCGTTCGATGGTGTCGATGAACGCCGGCAGATTCCTGTAGGAGTCATACGTGACGTCACGACCGTCGATTGCCTGAGACGCTTCCTGCATGCGTCTGCCCGGCACATTGACCAGCAATTCGATGTCTGCGCCAGAACAGCCGTCCCACACCCTAGCACCGGCAGCCCGAATGTGTCTCAGCACGGTCTCTCGCAGGGGACGATCCTCGTACGAGGGTACGATTCCGGCACCGTATTCCCCCGAGTATCGTGCTCGAATCACAGGATGCCGTTCCATGACATCGCAGATGGCACGCGACACGAGTGTCTGCCCGACCTCATCCGAACCCGGATACATTGCGACCTTGCGCATCAGATGCTGCGCGCATATGCTCCGCTGCAACGAACGCTGGGCACGCGCGGTGTATCCGTACGGGCTCGAATCGTCCTGGGGAAGGATCAGATAATCGACCGCCCCCTGTTCAACCAGACGAAGACAAGCCTGGTTAACGGCTAGATTCACGCTCCGACGATGCTCGTAGTCGTCAATCACGGATTGCGGAACAGCAATGTTCGCAAGCTCATCCTGCTCCGACTCGTCGAGTCCCTCACGCTGCTTCCGATCCGTCAACCATGCCCGGCGAAACAGCATTCGTCCGTACCGCGCATAGTAATCAGGCTCCTCCTCGCTGGAATCATACGAGGGTGCACGCATGATAGTGGAGGCGACATAGATGCGGAGGGTCGGATTACGCAGACGTAGCTCACGAATCACATCCAGACGCTCCAGAACCTCATCGGCACCCAAGTGGTGCAACCGTGACGGTATCAAGCCTCCGTACACCAGCAGGTCGATCGCTATGACGGCCGCGTTGCACAGCTTGGCCTGGTCCAACAGGAAATCATGCAACGCAGCGCAATCACCCGGCCTTTTCTTGTCCGGCAACAGCGACTGTGGCGGCGTGATCAGTTCGACGCCGCAGCCGGAGGCCAGCATCATGGGAAACTTCCTGTTGCAGGGCCTCTCGTCCAATGGCATGTACAGTATGCGCATGTCACTACCCCCGCATCAACATCAAACGTGACGCAAACAAAATCATCCCTTGAGACCGCCTTCCTGCAATCCGAGGAACAGATTCTTCTGGAACAGCGCGAAGAATATGACTATGGGCACGAGCGAGATGATCGCACCAGCAGCCACCAGTCGCGGATCCGTGTAGAACGTTCCCTGAAGCCGGTTCAGACCGAGTGTGAGCGTGTACTTCCTGTCGTCGCTGAGCACGACCAGCGGCCAGAGGAAGTCATTGTAGCTCCCCACGAACGAGAGGATGCCGATCACGGTCATCGTGCCCTTTACCTGCGGAGCAGCTATGTGGAAGAACCTCTGCCACATGTTGGCGCCATCAACCTTGGCCGCCTCGATCAACTCCTGCGGCACGGAACGGAATGCGTTCGTCATCAGGAGCACGTTCAGGGGGCCGATCAGGCCAGGCAGAATCAAGCCCAGCAGACTATTCGTCAATCCCATGGACTTGACCAGCAGGAACGTCGAGATCAGAATGCCCTCCGTCGGCATGATGATGGCCAGGACAAACAGCATGTAGCCGATGTTGCGCCATCTGAATCTCAGGCACCCGAAGGCGTACCCGGCCAGCGTACATCCGACGACGTTGCCCAGAACATTACCTGCCACGACAATCAGCGTATTGCCGAAATACCGGAGCAATGGCAGACGCCTGAACACCTCGACGAAATTGTTCAGCGTGAAATCCTTCGGAAACAGGTATGGCGGCAGGGAGTACACGTTGTCGTTCGGCCCCTTGATCGCCAGCGACAATTCCCATACCAGCGGGCCCGCCAGCAGAATGAACACGAGCGTCAACACTATGTACTGAACGACCACTCCCACGGTGACACGTCTTGTATTCATCATTCACCTCTGCGTGTAATCAGCTGTTGCACGATTGTCATGACACCAACGATGATGCTCACCATCATCGAACGGTGGCTCGCACGCCGGTTCCTGCACCGCCACCGGCGTGAAGGCAAGGGCTTCGGATATCCGACGATCATCATCGGCTCGCCTGAGAGCATTCACGACACCATCGTGCAGCTGCGCAACAGCAAGTCGCTCGGATACATCCCCATCGCGGTCTGCCCCGTCAAGGCGAGCGCAGGCAACACGCCAAACGCACCAAGACGACTCCTCTCGGCCCCCTTCACCGCAGACGACAGCGACGAGGCCGAACTGATCGCGCTGCCGCTGGACTCCCATCTGCCGATCACCGCGAAATACCTGAAAGCGCAAACCGTGCTCATCGCCGACGTACTCACCCGCGATTCGGAAACCATGCGTGCCCTATCGCTCGCCATGGAATCCATGGGCATCGAGCTCGCGCAGCCCGCGTCGCTGGCCGACCTGAGCGCCGCGCAGCTCCACTTCCGCAGCAATCCCCTGATGCCGGTGCTCACCGCGCAGCTCACGCAGTACTCCACCATCACGAGAATATTCAAGCGCCTGAGCGACATCTTCTTCTCTCTCATCGCGATCATCATCAGTTCGCCGATCATGCTGGTCGTCGCGCTGCTGATCAAGCACGAAGATGGCGGCCCCGTCTTCTTCCGGCAGCAGCGCATAGGCATCTACGGCAAGCCGTTTACGATGTACAAGTTCCGTTCCATGAACGTCAACGCCGAAGCCATCAAGAAGCAGCTCGCCGAGGAATACGGTATGGAGGACCGGTTCGTCTTCAAGCTCAAGAACGACCCGCGAGTCACGCGAATCGGCCATTTCATCCGCAAGACCTCGATAGATGAGATTCCGCAGTTCTTCAATGTGCTCAAAGGCGACATGAGCCTCGTCGGCCCGCGTCCGCCGCTGCCGGAGGAAGTGGCGCGCTACGGCACGCTGTATTCGGCCAGATTGCTGGTGAAGCCCGGCATCACCGGTCCGTGGCAGGTGTCCGGACGCAGCAACCTGACGCAGGAGCAGTCCGAATTCGTCGACGTGTCGTACATCCAGAACTGGTCGCTGACCGGCGACATCGCGATCCTGCTCAAGACCGTGGTGGCCGTCGTGCGCGGCACCGGCTCGTACTGACGGAGATGCGGCGGCGCGACTTCCGCACCGTCGCATCTCCGCGCCGCCAATATCTGAGTGCTCATATTTCCGTCTCCCCCTACTCTACTTCCGCTTCCCTGCGCCCTCCTCTCTGTGTTCTTCCATCCCACCCCTCCGTGGCCTTCCCTACATTTTTCCTCCGCGCCCTTCTCCCCCAACCTTCTCCCCACGCCTCCACCCGGGTTGCCCATCTGTAGGAGTAGTGTATATTGGTCGGCAGAAATGATGCATATACAACAATCCCTACGCAGCGAAACAGGGATGACGCATACACAGGCGCATGAGGCGGAACGGAGGAGAATACGGCACAATGACCAATCGCAGCGACAATAACGACAGCAGCACGGAAACCAGCACGAACGGCAAGAACCCGAAGAAAACCCTCGCAAAGCGCGGCGGCACAGCCGGCGGTAAACGCGTATCCACGCTGTCCACGCCGCTCTCCAGCAACGAAAGCTACGTGAACGGCCATCTTTCGCGCGTGGCCCTCGCTTCGCTTGCCATCTTGACGTTCATCACGTTCGTCGGCAACTTCACGCAGCTGCAGCTGTCCGCCGCGCTGCCGACCATCGTATCGGAATTCGGCATCTCCGTGACCACCGGGCAATGGCTCACGTCGATTTTCCAGCTGGTCATGGGCGTGATGGTGCCGCTCACCGCGTTCCTGACGCGCCGCTTCACCACCCGGCAAATCGTCATCGTCTCGATGACCGTGTTCGCTGTGGGATCGCTGCTGGCATGGGTCGGCCCGACGTTTCTGGTGGTGCTGGCCGGCCGACTGCTTGAGGCCGTCGGCACGGGCGTGATGTGGCCGGTGCTGCAGATCACCGTCTTCTCGATCTACCCGTTATCCCGCCGTGGCATGGCCATGGGCGCGGTCGGCATGGCCATGAGCGTGGCCCCCGCGCTGGGGCCGACTTTCGGCGGCTTCCAGACCGACAGTTTCGGCTGGCGTTCGATTTTCTTCACGCTCACGATGATCGGTGTGTTCTGCCTGCTGCTGGCCATCTTCGGGCTGCGTAACTTCGGGACGACCGACGACCATGCCAAGGCCGATTTCTTCTCTGTGGCCATGTCGGTGCTCGGCTTCGGCGGCCTGATGTTCGGGTTCACAAACATCGAATCGTACGCGCCGTCGAATCCGATGGTGTGGGGCGCGATGCTTGTCGGACTGTGCGGCATCGTGTGGTTCGTGGTGCGGCAGGTGCGCCGCGCGAAGGCGTATACGGTGGCCGTCCGGCAATCCGTGGACGAGTCGGACACCGCGCAACGCACCACTCCCGAACCGCCGCTGCTCGACCTTGGCGTGCTGCGCAACCGCAGTTTCACCGTCGGGACGATCTGCGCCGCGCTCAGCTTCTTCGCATTCAGTTCGATCATGGTGATCATGCCGCTGTATATCCAGAACGACCGCGGCTATTCGGCGACTATCAGCGGACTGGTCATGATGCCCGGCGCATTCGGCATGTGCATCTCGCAGTTCTTCGGCGGCAAGCTGCTCGACCGGCTCGGGGCGAGGCCGGTGGCGCTCAGTGGCACGCTGGTTCTGCTGTTCGGCACCATCATGATGAGTCTGATCGACAGCAACACGTGGATCTGGTGGGTATCGATATGGCAGTTCGTGCGCCAGATCGGCATGGGTTTCATCATCATGCCCATCACCACTTGGTCGCTCAACTGCCTCGACCCGACGGAGGTGTCAGCCGGGTCGGCGGTCACCAACACGGTCCGGCAGATCGCGGGTGCGATCGGAGCCCCCGTGCTGGTCATCCTGATGGAGACGCTGATTCAACTGCATGGAGGCGACGCAATCGCCGCGAGCATCTTCGGCACGCAGTGGACGCTGCGAGTCAGCGCGTTCATCGTGTTCATACAGGTGCTCATCGTGCTGTTCGGCGTCAAAGGAGCCGGTGCCGGATCCTCGCGGGACGTGGCGCAGCGGGCCATCGCGAGAATCCGCACGGTCTCGCACCGGTAATCGCAGCAAATTGGCGACTATTGTCACCGGACGATGACAATAGTCGCCAATTTGCGTAGGAACGTCACCGGTAACCGGAATCCAATTGCCAGACATCACGGCTCCGAACGATCCAGAGCCATCAGAGCGCGAAAGCGTCTCTAAGTGCGCGCCGAAATGACAAGTCCGCGCACTTAGGGACGCAAATGGCCCGGTTTGCGTCGCTAAGTGCGCACGGTCGTCGTTTCGGCGCGCACTTAGGAACGCTTTCGTCATATGCCATCCCTAATCCCGCATCTCGGAGCGGAATCCGCGGGAAATCGGCGAGTCTCGGCGTCAGTCGTCCACGTCACGCACGCCCGAAAATCGTAAGCACGATCAGCAACACGTTCAGCGCCACGATCAACGCCACCACGATCATGAAGATCACGTGTTTGACCGTCCCGTCGACCCATTCGCCCATAAGCTCCTTGGTGTGCGTATAACGCATCAGCGGAATCACGGCGAACGGAATGCCGATGGACAGCACCACCTGGCCGATGACCAGCGCCTGAGTGGGGTCTTTGGCGAACCACAGCACGATTAGCGCGGGCACCAGCGTGACCACGCGGCACGCCCACATCGGGACGTTGACATGCAGAAGACCACGCATGATCTCGGAACCGGCATACGTGCCGACCGACGTGGAACTCAACGACGAGGCCAGCAGGCCGATGGAGAATATCGTGCCGATCACCGGGCCAAGCACCTGCGTGATCGCCCGTTGCGCGCCGTCTATGGAATCCGTGCCGGACATGCCGTGCAACGAGTTCGCGGCAAGCACCAGCATCGCCAGATTCACCGTGCCGGCCAGCAGCAGCGCCCACGTCACATCGATCTTCGAACCTTTGAGCTGCATGGCAATCGACGGCTTATCGCTGTGCGTGTAGTAATGGTCGTTGACCAACGTGGAATGCAGGTAGATGGCATGCGGCATCACGGTGGCGCCCAGAATCGAGGCGGCCATCAGCACCGAATCGGTGCCTTGGAAGCGTGGGATCAGGCCCCGCACCACCGCTGCGGGATCCGGCGGGGCCACGAACAGGCCCGCGATGAACCCGAAGGTGATGACCAGCAGCATCACGATGATGATCCGTTCGAACGTGGTCTGCGTCCTGCCGCCCTGGAACCACAGCATCACCGTGGAGGCCGCGCCGATCACCAGGCCGCCGACGAACAACGGCAGCCCAAACAGCAGATTAAGGGCGATAGCGCCGCCGATCACCTCGGCCAGATCCGTGGCGATGGCGATGACCTCCGCCTGCATGAAAAACATGAACCGTCCCGCGTTGCCCATACGCTCCCCCAGCAGTTCCGGCAGGCTCTTGCCGGTGACGATGCCGAGCTTCGCCGACTGGTATTGAATCAGCACGCTCATCGCGTTCGCCAGCACCAGCACCCATACCAGCAGGTAGCCGTATCGTGCGCCGGACGTGATGTTCGCCGCCACATTGCCCGGATCGACATAGGCGACCGCAGCCACGAACGCCGGCCCCAAGATGCTGGCGAGCGCATGCTCGTGATGCTGGCGCCCGGACGCTTCCTCGGCATGGCTGCGTTCGATGTCGATCTCTGCATCGGTTTTGTCATCGATCATCTGACGATGCTCTTTCATTCCCTCATTCCTCTCATGCGCCCGACCCCTGGGCGCTACTCGATCCGCCTAATGGTATACACCGCGTTTGTAACAGACCGTCGAATTTCCCGCCACACGACTCCCCCGCTGGGCGGACTGCGGCATTTTCGAGCGATGGGCTCTATTCCGCCCCTCACTGACTGGGGATCTGTTGCGCGGGGCATGCGCGCAGCACGGCGAGCATCGAACGTTTCTCGCTGGTGGTGACGGTCAGACCGTAATGCCGTTTGACGCCGATCTGCCGCGCGACGTATTCGCAACGATACTCGCCGTTGGTGGGAAGCCAGTAAGCGGCGGAGGCGGATCCCTTGTCCTGGTTGGCGGGGCCATCCACGGCGAGCAGATTGTAAGGGTCATTGCCGAAGCGGTAGCGCTGGGCAGTGGTCCAGTCCCTGGCACCGGATTGCCAGGCGTTTGCGAGCGCCACGACGTGGTCGATCTGCACGGCGGCGCTGGTGTTTCGGCCGCGCACGAACAGGATGGTCTTCCCGGTGTAGGGGTCGGCGAGCGTACCCGAGGAGACTTGGCAGCGCTTGGCTGCGCTGAATATGACATCAGTCAGGTCGCGGGCGAGCACATCGTCGCGCACGTCGCAGCCGTCGCCATCATCGTCGGTGGCGCGGAATCCGAAGGAGTCGCGGTCGTAGCCGGTGGAGTCGGGCCGGTCGTCGACCTGCAGCCCGTTCAGCGCGTCCGCCGCCGGGCCGGAGGCAATGTATTCGCCGGTGATCTCGCCGATGGAGGGGCTGATTTTGGGCAACGCCAGACCGATGACGACGCCGAGCAGGGCGGCGATCACCACCAGTATCATAAGACGTTCCAGCGGGGATGATCCGCGGAATCGGCGTTTGCGAAAATGCGTGCGCACGGTCAATCGGCCTGTCGTTGGTTCTGCGGTCAGTCTCGTGGGCTGCGCGGTGGTATCGTCGTCGGCTCAGGCGCGCGGCATAAGCCCGGACTCACGCCGCGTACCTTTCTCCCCGCCGGATCAGGCGTAGGAGAACGTGCGAGGATCGTGCCCCGCGCGTTCCGGACCGTCGAGCGCGTCGATGGCGGCATGTTCATCGAGCGTGAGCGCGAAGCCGAACAGGTCGAGGTTCTGCCGCTGACGTTCGGAGTGCACCGACTTGGGGATGATGATCGTGCCGTTTTCGATGTGCCAGCGCAGGATCACCTGGGCAGGCGACGCCTCGTGCGCCTCGGCGATTCGCGCGATCGTGCCGTTGCCGGCCTTCAGATCGGCGCCGCGAGCCATCGGGGAGTATGCTTCGACCGCGATGCCGTGCTCCTTGCAGAATGCGACGACTTCGCGCTGCTGCCAGGTCGGGTGCAGCTCGATCTGGTTGACCGCCGGCCATTCGCCGGTCTCCTCGTACAGACGGGTCAGATGCTCCGGCAGGAAGTTGCACACGCCCAGCGTCTTCACACGGCCTTCGTCGCGCAGCTTGGTGAACGCCTTCCAGGTCGCTCCGGAACGCCAATTGAACGGAGTCGGCCAATGAATCATGTACATGTCGACGTATTCCAGCTGCAACAGTCCCAGCTGTCGGTCGAAGGCTGCAAGTGCCATGTCGTACCCCTGCTCGGAGTCGCGCAGCTTGGTCGTAACCCACAGATGACTGCGCTTGCGCCCCTTGTTGAAGCCGGTTTCGGCGAGGGCGCGGCCGACGCCGCCCTCGTTGTTGTAGCCCGCGGCTCCGTCGATATGCCGGTACCCCGCCGCCAACGCCGATTTGACCACGGGAGCGACATCATCGTTCTCGATTCGCAGCAGCCCCAACCCGATTTGCGGAATCACGTTGCCGTCATTGAGTTTGATTCCCGGCACGCTCGCAGCAGCCGCCGCAACGGCGAGATCGCTGGTTCCCAGCATGGTCGTCTCCTTGTCTTCACACTACATCCGGTTCGGAGCATATGCCATGGCGATATGCCGAGCCTCCCTACACCAGTATGCCATCATATCGGATGACCGACATACGATTCGCGATTGGCGGCATCGGTGCAGGGGCCGGCAGACAATGCCGCCGGCCCCTGCACCGATCGATCAGCCGTCATAGCGGCCATCCGGTCACCAGCCCGTCAACAACGCCGCCGGACGATGAGTACCATGCCGCCAGCGATGGCCAGCAGCACGACCAGCCCGCTGACCGCGACGCGCCCGTGGCGGACAGGCCATGCTGGTTCTGCCGGCCACCATGCTGGCCGTGCGGCGCTTCCGTCTTGTCGTCATCCGACTCGCTGGGCTCAGTCGGCTCGGTCGGCTTACCCGGCTCCATCGGCTCGGTCGGCTCCGTCGGCCCTTCCTTGGCCTTCACGGTGACCGTGCGCTCGGCGGTGGCCGTGTTGCCGGCCTTGTCTACGTCAGCACGTACTCTCCCGGTTTCGCCGCGTCCACCGAACCGGACACCTTGACGGCATCGGTCACGTCACCATCCACATCGTCCGTGGCCGACACGCCGGCCAACGGCTCGAATTCGGAATCCTGTTCCACCGTCACGTCATCCACGCCGGAGAGCACCGGCGCGGTCGTGTCGGCGGGCGGAACCGGCTTCTTTTAATACAACGGAGTATCAAGACGAGCAATGACACACCGCTATACCGGAACATGTCAACGCGCAAGACAGAGGAACACCACCTACCAGGGAACGACGTCGCCAGGGAACGCCACCGCCATCAGCTGCGACACGCCCGGAGTGCGCAGCACAACCGCCATATGCAGTCGTGACGAACCGCTCAATTCCTCCGATCCGCAATAACCGACCTCGCAATTGTGCCACCACTCCGGGCGTGTCGCGACAAATCAGACCCGACGCGCACCACGGTTCTGCGCAAGACCCATGGCCGAAGCATCCCTCGACCACCCCAGCCGCCCTCCGACCGACAGCCCCCACCAGGCCGCCGTCATGTCGATTGTCAGCCCCCCATCCGGCAAAAGTCCCATCCAAGGCCAGTGAAACGGGACTTTCGCGGGACGGAGCACATGCCGCCACCGACCTCAAATAGGGAAACGCGGCGTTATACGCTCTCAAAACTCACAGGGTCAAATTCACTAAAAATGGCCTGTATCTGCGAGTTTTGAGAGCGTGGTTCCCGTAATCCCCGAGATTCACCGCGTGCTGTCGCGCACAATCACGTTGCAATCGGTCATCAACAACTCGGGCTTAGCGATCTCACCGCGGATGCGCCCGAGAATCCGCTCGACGGCGGTAGGCGCGGTCCACTCCAGACGCGAATCCATGGTGGTGAGCGGAATCTGCAGGTATTGCGACTCCTCGATGTTGTCGAACCCGATCACCTGAACCTGCCGGGGAATCTCGATGCCGTTCGCGCGCATCACGGTCAACGCGCCGATGGCCAGCTGGTCGTTCAGGCCGATGACGCCGTCGAACGGCACGCCCTTGTCGATGAGCTCCTGCGTGGCATGGGCGCCCGCGCCAATCGTCCATTCCTGCTCGACATTGCCGACCAGCCGCGAGTCCAGCGTCACGCCGCGTCGCCGGCATTCTTCGATGATGCCGCGCAAACGCAGCTGCGCGTTGCCTTCCACCGCGCCGAGCAGCTTCGCCTCGTCATATGCGCCACGTCCGCCGACCACCGCCAGCGACTTCACGCCGCAGTCGAACATGTATCCGGCGGCCGATGCCGCCGCCTGCACGTCGTTGGGCGTCACATGATCGGCCTTGCCCCATGTGGTTCGCGCGCCGACCACCACCAGCGGGAAATCGACCTCCAGGTCCTCCGGGCTGATGTCCTCGACCTCGCTCATCGACAGAATCATGCCGTCCGACACCGTGGTGTTGAAGTTGCGCAACAGCTCACGGGCGCCCGTCGCCGACCCTTCCGCGTATGTGGTGACGTACACGAGGTATCCGCGCTGCCGGGCGGCGTCGATCACGCGGTTCGCGAGCTCGGACAGGTATGGCGCGGTCAGCGTCGGCACAGCGAGCGTGATGAAGCCGGTGCGGTCCCGGTTGAGGTTGCGCGCGGCGACGTTGACCCGGTATCCGGTCTGCTCGATGACGGCTTCGACTTTGGCGCGGGTGGCGTCGGTCATGCGTCCGGTGCCGTTGATGACATTGGATGCCGTTTTCAGCGACACGCCGGCCGCGGTGGCGACGTCGCGCAACGTGACGCGCCGACGTGCGGCCGTCGTCGGCGAGCCTGGCAGGTTCTGCGCGATCTCGCTCTTGCCGGTCTTGCCGTTTTCGGTCTTGCCCATCGCGTCAACCTTACTCGTAGAGGAAACTCCCCCTATGGTAATCGTCTTCGCCGAAGTTGTCATACGGGCCTCCTTACCGCATGTCTGCTACGGTTTTGTCGTCTTCGCGACATCGTTGCCATCCGATGACGTGTTCGCCACCACGCATGTCGCCGCTGTTCATGACCACGCCAGGCTGCTCATCGATACCGTCACCGGTCTGATGAGCGGCACGCCATCCGCCCCGTTCGTCGAATTCGAGTCTGGCGAACCGGATTTCGCGCTTGTTGCCGGTGCGGATGCGCCCGCCCGCGTACCGGTCCACGCCGCGCGGGCGCATGGCGTCCGGCAGAAAGCAGTGGTAGGCGATGACCCATTCGTCGGTGCCGGGGACCCGAAGTATGCAGTGATGCCCGGTGCCGAGTATGCCGAGGCGTTCGTTGGCGACCAGGATTTCGCCGCGATAGGTCCACTGCGAACCGTCGCCTTCCATGGTCGACGCGGCCGCATAGGCGACTCGATAGTCGGGGTCGTTGGTGTCGCCGATCGAGTACGTGAGATAGTACGTCCACGTTCCGGCATGCTCTCTCACGTTCAGATATGCGGCCTCCCGGATGTCGGGCGTGGCTTCGGGGATGATGCGCAGCATGTCGTCGGACAGGCGGGAGTAGCGCGCCCGGTTCTGCCCCAGGCTAGGTACCATCGGCCGGTCTGCGGGTCGCGGAACGCCGCGGGATCGATGCCGGGCGCGACGATGCCGGTTCCGAAGCCGTGCCGCGCGGCGTGCGAGCCGGTTCGCGCCAAGTCGCCCTGCAGAGCGTATCCTCCATCGATATGGTCGGATACCGCCACGTTGGTCTGCCCGTCGCCGCAGAAATACAGGTAATAGCGGCCGTCGCGAACGGTGAGCGCCGGCACCCAGGCGTGGGCGGTCCGGCCGGGCAGGATGTTGGTTCGGCCGCTGCCGTCGAGATGCTGGTCATGCAGGTCGATGACGACGCCGCGGTCCTGCCAATGTGTCAGGTCTTCGGAGGCGAGGCAGTGGATCTGCCAGCCGCTCCACTCGCTGTGTCCGTCGGTGGTGGCGAACAGGTAGAACGTCCCGCGTTCGTATGCGAGTTCAGGGTCGGCGAAGAAACGCATGCCCCGCCTGCCGGTCGCGTCAGGCGTGTCGGGGATGCGCACGGGGGTGTCGAGTCGTTCCGCGACGACGGAGATGACCACGCGCGAGGTATCGGCAGTCGAGCCGTCAATGCCCGACCCGTCATCGCGGTGCACCGCAAGCGGGAGCGGACGGAACAGATCCTGGGTCTGCGGTACGGCGGATCCGTCGAGGGCCGTCACGGTTCCGTAATCGCTGCGGAACCGCAGTCGCAGCCGAGTGATGTCAGTGATTTCGCCGCTGACCGCACCGTCCGGCGTCCATTGGTCCAGCGTCAGCCGTAGCCGGCAATCGGCCCGTGGCCCTGCGGCCGGCGTTGCTTCCGCGCCGGAAGCCCGGTCACCGTCATGAACCCGCGTCTCCCCGCGCAGCAGCATTGCGACGAAGTCCACGTCGACGTCGTCGCGGACTTCGCCGCGGCCCGACTCTCCTCGAATCGCCGGCCCCATGTCTGGAGCCGGCGATCCGTCAACGTTGCGACACCGTGATGAGCACACCGTTGCGTTTCAGCGTGACGGCCCTGCCATCATCGGTATTGCCGCATCCGCGGTAGACGAGCAGGGTCTCGCCTGCCGGCTCGCGCACGACAGCCTCGTTCTTCGCACGGTTGAAGTAGAAGTCAAACCCCCGATCCACCGTCCGCATCTTTCACCCCGCTAAAGACCCATTCGGAAGCGACGAACGATATGGCATGACAACGTTGATATAAGCTTATCGTGTCGACAGATGGCACCATCCGGCGATTTGTGGGTCATACGACGCACACGACATCGCAAAGTCTGTACCACACCAGGGCTTTTTTGCCTCTTTTCGGCCTTCTGTGGCACACGCGCCCGATACCGGTTTGGAGTCGGAATCCCGTTTTCCTTGATATTTCAAGGAAAACGAATGACATCATGTACCACAACAGGTCATGTAAACGTTTGCACGAGCTGGTGTGGCCATCGGCGTGGCCACACCACGGCCAAATCGGGCAAAATCACGCTGGTGTGGCACAACTACGAAACGAAGGGACGCGGCGACCTGCTGTCTCGGCCAAAAATCGAGACGCCGAGCTGCGGATGATACCCCGAAAGTCCTCGGCCGCCCCAGTCACCTTCGCGAACAGCCCTCGACCCTGCAGTTACGGACATGCCATGCATGACCAGCCCGCTGGTCTCACTGCCGTTCCCCGCCGACAAGCAGCCCGATCCGCTAGCGGGAGCCTACAGGCTCAAAAATAACTCGTGAATGCGGGTGTCGTCGGTGAGTTCGGGGTGGAAGGCCGTGGCGAGAATGTTGCCCTGTCGCAGACCGACCACACGCCCATCAACCTCGGTCTCGATCGTGGCGTCCGCCCCGACATCGGAGACGAACGGCCCACGGATGAACACGAGCGGAAAGTCCTTGATGTCACCGAAATCGGCCGTGGAGACGAACGAACCGAGCTGCCGACCGTAAGCATTGCGGCGAACCGTGGCGTCGAGGGCGCCGAAGTACACATTGTCGTCGTTTTCCAGTCGCTTCGCGAGCAGAATCATTCCGGCGCACGTGCCGAACACCGGCTTGCCGGCGGCGATGTGCGCGGCAATCGGCTCGAACAGACCGGTGGAGCGCAGCAGCTTGCCCTGTGTGGTCGACTCGCCGCCGGGCAGAATCACGCGGTCGATGGAATCGTCGAAATCCTCGGCGGCACGCAGCAGCTTCCACTGGGCGCCGAGCTTGTCGAGCATCGCAGCGTGCTCTGCGAACGCGCCCTGTACGGCCAGGATGCCGGTCACGCCGTGCTTTGCCGTCTCGGCATCGGCCGACTCTTCCTTCGAAATATATTCAACAGCTACAACCATGATTACTCCTTGGCTCCCGATGAGGGGAGCCGTCGAATGCGGTGGGGAGGGGTGGGGTGACTGAGGATGTGCCTCTACCACCCCAGTCGCCCCGCGGCAGCCCTCGCCGCCAGCGGGGGCGGATTCATGCGGAATCGCCCCCGCCAAGTTGACCGCCTTCGCCAGCGGGAGGGGCGGCTCGATCGTCCCGCCGCTAGCGGGCTATGATCACTCGCCGCGGGCGGCCATGATGGTCTGGATTTCGTCCTCGTTGATGCCGACCATGGCCTCGCCGAGGTTCTCGGAGAGTCGTGCCAGCAGATCGGCGTCCTGCCAGTTGGCGGTGGCCTTGACGATGGCGGCGGCGCGCTTGGCCGGGTCGCCGGACTTGAAGATGCCGGAACCGACGAACACGCCTTCGGCACCGAGCTCCATCATCAGCGCCGCGTCGGCCGGAGTGGCCACGCCACCGGCGGCGAAGTTCACGACCGGCAGTCGGCCGTTGTCGTGCACGTAACGCGCCAGCTCGACCGGCACGGCCAGCTGCTTGGCGGCCTCGAACACCTCGTCGTCACGCAGGCCGACGAGCTCGCGAATCTGCTTGTTCATCGTGCGCATGTGACGCACAGCCTGGATCACGTCACCGGTGCCGGGCTCGCCCTTGGTGCGAATCATCGCGGCCCCCTCGGCGATGCGGCGCAGCGCCTCACCCAGGTTCTTCGCACCGCACACGAACGGCACGTCGAACTGTGTCTTGTCGATGTGATAGACGTCATCGGCCGGCGAAAGCACTTCGGACTCGTCGATGTAGTCGATGTCGATGGCCTGCAGGATGCGGGCTTCAGCGATGTGCCCGATGCGCACCTTCGCCATGACCGGAATGGAGACGGCCTCCTGAATGCCCTTGATCATGGCCGGGTCGCTCATACGCGAGACGCCGCCGGCGGCACGGATATCAGCGGGGATGCGCTCCAACGCCATGACCGCGCACGCGCCGGCGTCCTCGGCGACCCGAGCCTGCTCGGGAGTCGTCACGTCCATGATCACGCCGCCCTTGAGCATCTGCGCCAGGTTCTTGTTCAGTTCCGCTCGGTTTTCAGCCATTGAGGGTTCTCCTTCCATATGCTGCGGCGATGGCCGTCGCGACGACTGTCGTCATCGCCGTCATTGTTGCCGTTACTGTATTGTCTATATTGCCATTGTTGTCGTTGCCTCGACCGCCCGCACATCCCCGGGATGCGCCGGCGGCACACAAGGCACCATGCTAGAGGCGTTCCCGCCGCGAACACGCGCAGCGGCTCATTTCCGGCGATAAGGAAAACCTATAATCCGTTATCAGCCGGCCATGCTGCACCGCCGCGCGGGAACACCGTCCGCCCGACGTCCGCCACCGCGCCGCCGCCGGCCTGCGCCGCGCGGTTGTGCGCGACGACAAAACCCGACGCCGCTTTTCGTGCCCATGCACAACACCGCAGGAACCTACGGCAACGTACCCTTGACGATGGAATACGTATCAGGACATCTGCAAAGGAAATCCACGATGCCACAGGATCAGGCACAGGATCAGTCGAACGCGGCCCAAGCCGCCAAGCCGGCGGATGAACCGGCACCCAGTATGACGGCACCGGCCGCGCGGCCGGTCGGCACCGCTGCCGTTCCGACCATCATCAGCGAATACACCTCCCCCGGCGACGTCGCCGTGAACGACGACGAGACACTGTACTCGCTGCTCACCGAACGCATCGCCCGCACCGGCAATGCGACCACCATCGCGGCGCGCAAGACCGGCCCGGGCGCGTGGTCGAGCATCACCACCGGCGAGTTCCACCGTCTGGTGCTCGCCGCAGCGAAGGGCCTCATCGCGTTCGGCATCGGCAAGGGAGACGCGGTGACGCTGTTCTCCGCCACCCGCTTCGAGTGGGGCGTGCTGGATTTCGCGCTCGCCGCGATCGGCGCGGTGAACGTGCCGATCTACGACACCGATTCCGCGGCACAGGCGGAGCGCATCATCAACGACTCCGGCGTGAAGCTCGCCGTCACCGATAACCGCGAACGCTATGACCGTCTCGATTCGATCAACGACCGATGCCCCGGCCTGCAGCGCATCCTCATGATGGACGGCAACGCGCTGGGCGCTTTGGAGGGATTGGGCGTGTCGGTCTCCGACGAGGAGCTGGAGGCGCGCATCGCCGACACCCATGCCGACGACCTCGCCACTATCGTGTATACGTCCGGCTCGACCGGCGCCCCGAAAGGCGTGGAGCTTACGCACCGCAATTTCCTGTCGGTGGTTCGAGCCGGATACGAGTGCCTCGGCGAGGTGCTGTGCGACAACCATCCACGGCTGCTGCTGTTCCTGCCCCTCGCCCACTGCTTCGCACGGTTCATCCAGTACTGCTCGATTGGCTCCGACGATGGCGTGGTCGGCTATCTGCCGGATATGAAGTCGCTGCTTCCCGACCTGCGCTCGTTCAAGCCGACCTATCTGCTCGGCGTGCCGCGCGTGTTCGAGAAGGTGTACAACGCCGCGTCACGCAAGGCCGGCACCGGTTTCAAGGGGCGCATATTCGCGCAGGCCGCCCAGTGCGCCCGCGAATGGTCGCGCACCGAGCAGGACGGAGGCAAGCATTCCGCCAGCCAGCGCGCCCGGCACGCGATGTTCGAGACATCGGTGTACCGCGCAGTTCGCGGCGCACTCGGCCCGAACATCCGGTATGTGGCGTGCGGCGGGGCTCCGCTGAGCGCCGATCTGGCGCACTTCTTCGCCGGCATCGGCCTGCCGATGATCCAGGGATACGGTATGACGGAGACCGCGGCACCGTTTACGGTGACACGCGTGAACGACAACAAGATCGGCACGGTCGGCCAGCCCGCCCCCGGCTCGTCGGTGCGCATCGCGGACGACGGCGAGGTGCAGGTGCGCGGCGCGAACGTGTTCCGCGGCTATCACAATCTCCCCGAGAAGACCGCCGAAACGTTCACCGCCGACGGCTGGCTCAAGACCGGCGACCTCGGCTCGCTCGACGAGGACGGCCGGCTTATGATAACCGGCCGCAAGAAGGACATCATCATCACCGCCGGCGGCAAGAACGTCTCCCCCATCCCGATGGAGGAGGAGATCGCCAAGTGCCCGATCGTCGAGCACGCCGTGGTCGTGGGTGACGGGCGTCCGTTCATCGGCGCCTTGGTGACGCTTGACCCGGAAGGTCTGGCGTCGTGGCTGCCGGCCATCGGTCAGCCGGCCGACTTGTCGCTGGCCGACGTGGCCGCGCTCCCGCAGGTGCGCGAGGAGATCCAGCCGTTCGTCGACCGCGCGAACGCGACGGTCTCGCGGGCCGAATCGGTGCGCAAGTTCGTGGTGCTGGATGCGCAGTTCACCCAGAAGAACTCCTGCCTGACGCCGTCGCTGAAGGTCGTGCGTCCGGCTGTGAACCGCGTGTTCTCCGACGCGATCGACCAGGAGCTGTACGCCGGCAAGCGCTGACCACCGGGCCGCATAACCGAACGAGGGGTGGTGCGAACGTGCCGTCTGGCACATTGATATGGCCTGTTTTTTGTTCCGCTCTTATAGTGGGGCGGCTTGCGCCGCTTGGTTCGCGTAATACCCGGTTTCGGTCCGTTCCGGTGTCCTGCAGCCCGAGGACCGGTGCAGCCGGTTCGGCGCCCCCGCCTCGAACCCGCGTTCCGCGAGGCCGGGCCCGCCGCCCGCGCCCCTCGCCGGTCTGGCGGTGACGGGCGTCCCGCCGCGGTGCACGCCGCGGATTCCCGGTTCCCGCACGACGCTCGTCACCCGGCCGCGGCCGATCCCGGCCCTGAAACGGTCCCTGAACTCGTCGACGTACGCGACCATCAACGCCGTGCCGGGCCGAGCCGTGCCGCGAAAAAGCCGACGCCGTCGTCAATATCTCGTTCGCTCGCCTCAATCACCCGACGACGCTCGTCATCATCCAGCAGCGCGAGTCCGCCCCGGACTCCGCCGACCAGTTTCACTGCCTTGCTATGCCTACCCATAGCTTCATTGTATGTACTATGTAGCTACTTTGTAAATTAAAACCAACACGTTGGTCTAACAGACCCAAGAAGAACGCGCGATCCTCGGTCAGCGGTTGGCGGCGGGGCCGAGCGACGAACGCTTCACGACTTCTGCGGGGAGCAGACCGACACCATGTGCGGACGCGGGCAACGCCACTTCGTCACCTTCCCCCAGCAGATGCAGCACCTGCCGCATCGCAGCGACGCCCAACGCCTCAAAATCAGGCCGAACCGTGGTCAGAGGCGGAATCATGTTGTCCATCGCCGGCATGTCATCGAACCCGACCAGACTGACGTCACGTGGAATGCGAACACCGTGCTCATACAGGGCACGCGCGACGCCCACCGCCTGATTGTCGTTCGCCGTGACCACGACCGTCGGCAACTTGCCGCCCTGATTGCCGATGGAATCGAGAATATGGTTCATCCTGGCGTACGCCTCGGTCGACTCCCAGGTCTTGCAACGCACCGTGACGGAACTGATGGAGCGGGCGCGGGTCAGTTTCACCCAGGCATCCAGTCGCGTCATCGCACCGCGCCATCCCAACGGACCGGCGAAGTACAACGCCCGCTTGTGACCGTATTCGGTCAGCATGCGCACCACATCGCCCATCGCACCCCACTGGTCGATACCGACGATCGACACGCGGTCGCGCTCGCGCGAGTGAATCAGGCGCAGCCCTTCGCTCACGCTGAGTTCGCCGTGCGTGGAGGTGATCATCACGCGAGGCTGCGTCAGCTGCGTGTAGCAGGCCGCTTCGAACATGACATCGGTGGGCGTGAGCATGATGAACGCGTCGACGTTCTGCTCGTTGAACGTGCCGCACAGATTCTCGAACTCCGCCCGCGTGCACAGCGCCTCATGCACCATCATCACCGACATGAACAGGCCGTGCTTGCGCGCCATCATCTCGATCGCGGAAATCGCCGAAATAGGGCCGTAGAACTTCATGCCGCCTGCGATCAGGCCGATCGTGCGGGAACGGTGCGATGCGAGCGCTCGCGCCGAGTTGCTGGGACGATAATCGAGCGCCTTGATGGCATCCTGCACTTTGGTGCGGGTGGCGTCGGAGACATCGGGAGAATCGTTGATGACCCGGGACACCGTCTGATGACTGACTCCGGCGAGCTTCGCGACTTCGAACATGGATGGGCGTTTCCGCCCGCTTCGCTTGGCCGTCACGCTGTCAAACCTCCCGCTGCATAACAACACAATATGGGCAAGTCTACCCGGTAACGCTTAAATAACACACGTGAGCGCTCACAAATCATGCGCAGGTAACAGATTCACCACTGCGCTGTTCGGATTCACGCCCCGGACTTCTTCTCACAAAGAACTGTGGCACTACAGCGCCCGCACCTGAGACAAAACACCGAGTCAAGTAACCGGGCCGGGCCAAATTAAGCCGCGCCATGCCGAGCTGCGCGGCGCAGGCCCGGAATCAGCCGTAACGCCGCAATCAGGTCAGATGCCACGTGACCCGATGCAGCGGCGTGACTCCCAGACGGGCGATGGCGTCGCGGTGAGCCGCCGAACCGTATCCCTTGTTGTGCGCCCAGCCGTACGGCGCGTACCGCGGATTACCCTGCGCGATGTCAACCATCAGGTGGTCCCTCGTCACCTTCGCGATGACCGCCGCGCAGGAGACGGTCGCACAATGACGGTCGCCCTTGACCTTGCACGACACCTGTACCGGAATCGGCAACGCCGGCGCGTCAAACGTGTTCATAGTCTTGGTGATGTAATCGTTCGGACCGTCCAAGATGACGTCCACGCGACGACCCGAACCGGCCGGCCCGTCCATGCCGAGCTGCCGCTCCACATCGTTGAGCGCCCGCAAGGCGGCGATGCCCAACGCATGCGATATGCCCCACTCGTCGATTTCGGCGTTACTCGCCTGACCTACCGCGTAAGCGGCGCACCACGAACGCAACTCGTCGACGATTCCTTCGCGCCTGTGCTCGGTCAGCAATTTGGAATCGGCGACACCGGCCGGCACTTGCGCGGCGGCGAGGTCACGTGACCACATGGCGGCCGCCCCGACCATGACCGGACCGGCCAGCGCCCCGCGCCCGACCTCATCACAGCCGATCACCACATCGCAGCCTTGGGCGGCAAGCTGCCGCTCCATATCAAGCGTCGGATGTTCGATCATCGCCATATCACCATCCGTCTGATGTCACTGCGCCTTGCCGGCGGGCACGTCCTTGAACACATCATGATGGGAGCTCAGGAAACTCATCCGGTTCAGCGGCCAATACCGCATCAGTCCCACTCCGACCACATTGTCGATGGGCACCAAGCCATGATCACCGTCGTCCTGATGGTATCGGGAGTCGGCTGAGCTGGCGCGGTTATCCCCCATGACGAAAATATGCCCGGCGGTCACCTCGACGCGGAACGAGAAACTGCTCGGGTCGACGCCGGATTTGATGTATGACGTCTCATCAATCGCGACGCCGTTGATCTTGACCGGCTGCCCGGCACCGCCGCACTCGACCACGTCGCCCGGCAAGCCGATCAGGCGTTTGATGAGATAATCGCCTTTGCCTCTGGTGGTCTCCTGGTTCAGCCAGTTCGCGGGGTCGTGGAACACGACGATATCGCCGCGTTTGAGATCGAAATATCTCGGCGTGAGCTTCGACGTGATGACCCGGTCGCCGATCTCGATGGTATCGCGCATCGATCCGGACGGAATCACGTAAAAGCCGATCAGGAAGATGCGTACCAGCAGTACCGCCACGAAGGGGACGACGCACCAGATCAGCAGGTCTCGGAACGAGAACGAATCATTGTTGTGCTTAGGCGAGGTCTTGCGATGGGCACCTTTCCTGCGACGGACCAACGAGTCTCGGCCGTCGGTGCCCACTACACGCCCCGGCATATCGGTGGGGTCCACGCCATGATCGGCTATGGCGACGATCCATTCGTCCCGGCTGAATTCGGTGCCGGAACCGGGCATGGCCCGATCCGTCCGATGGTCGTCTGGCCGCATAGTTCCTCCATCACGCATACATGAAACCCCAACTATACTAGCGGCGTTCCTATAAATTCAGCCCGGAACCAATCGGCTCCGGGCTGAATTTCACGGTACTGTCGCCTCACTTGGCAAAACTCAGGCCTGAGTCGCCTTGGCGGAGTTGTCGCGACGCTCGACGATGCGAGCCGCCTTGCCGCGCAGCTTGCGCAGGTAGTACAGCTTCGCGCGACGCACGCGACCCTTGCGCACCAGCTTGATGGAGTCGATGGACGGGGAGTGCAGCGGGAAGCGACGCTCCACGCCGGTGCCGAAGCTGATCTTGCGGACCAGGAAGGTCTCGCGCAGGCCGGAGCCCTGACGAGCGATCACCACACCGGTGAAGGTCTGGATACGGGAGTTGTTGCCTTCCTTGATCTTGACGTTGACGTCGACGGTGTCGCCGGGACGGAACGCCGGGATCTCCTCGGCGGGCTTCATGTGCTTGGCGTCAAATGCCTCAACAGCGTTAACCATTGCTATTCCTTAGTCGCTGCCGCATATCAGCGCATTGGTTTGGGGTTCGGTGATGACTGGCATCACGAACACGTCTGTAACTCCCTCGGGTCTGCCCTCAGGAAGCCTGTCAATCCGCCGAAACAGCGGCTTTGCGCCCGTTCGGTCTGGACTCATGAAGAGGCGGCTTATGCGGCGGCCGACCCTCGACACAGCAAAACAACATTTTATTGATTCATATGGACGAGACGGAATTGACATCAACTTCGGCCGGGCTCCGTAACGGAAGCCTCCCGTTCGGCCGACGGAACGAGCCGACACGCCCGGAGTGTGCAGCACAATTGTTGGGTATCGCCATGCGAATGGTGCGATAAAGCCAATCGCGATATTGAACCGCGACGATTGTGCTACGCACTCCGGGCGTGTCACAAGCACAGCCCCCCATACCTCGCTCGCAGCCGAAACCAAATCACAATCCCCTCATGTGCCCCGTCGTCAGTGCTGGCCGTACACGTTCTGGTAACGGTCGTTCAGCTTGTCGATGTCCGCCTGCGGAATCTCGATGATGTCACCCAGCTGACGGGCGGCCCACATCGTATGAGCCACCTCCTCCGTCATCGCCGCGGCCTTCACCGCGGCCTCCGCATCCTTGCCGATCGTGAACGGACCGTGGTTCTGCATCAGCACCGCCTGCGACTTCGGATATTTCTTCAGGGTCTCCACCACGCCCTTGCCGATCGCCTCCGAGCCGATCAGACGGAACGGGCCCACCGGCACCGGGCCGCCGAACTCGTCACCCATCATCGTCAGGCCGCACGGGATGTTCTGACCCGTCGCCGCCCACGCCGTCGCGTACGTCGAATGCGTGTGCACCACGCCGTACACGTCCGGCATGTTGCGGTAGATGTACGCGTGCGACGCCGTATCCGACGAAGGCGCCTCCGCCCCATCCACCACGTTTCCGTCCAGATCGCACACCACCATGCTCGACGGCGTCAGGTACTCGTAGCGCAGACCCGACGGCTTGATCACCATCAGATCCGCCGAATGCAGACGCTGCGACACATTACCCGCCGTCCACACCACCAGGTTCCACTTGATCAGCTGCTGATGCAAGGCCGCCACGACCTCACGCACCTGCTTGACCTCAGCACGAACCTCAGGACCAAAATCAGCCAACGAAACCATAATCACCACTCACTTTTCTTATTCGCACTTATATATCGGGACGTTCATCAAAGGCGGTGCCGGCGCGCCGGCACCCACGAGCGGGCTCAGTATTCTCCGATGCCGGCGATCGGCTCCTGTTCGATGCCCACCACGTCGAACAGCCCGTCGAACATCTTTTTGGCCCGAGTCACCTCGGCCACCGGATCCGGCGACTCATCGGTCCACATCTCGACCGTGTAGCTGCCCTGGTATCCCAGTCGTTTGAAGATACGCAGGCACGCCTCGAAGTCGACCGTCCCCTCACCGAAGGGCACCCGTTTGAACACGCCTTTCGAGGTCTCGCCCACCGGCTTGGTGTCCTTGAGGTGCACGGCGACAATGTTGTCGATGTTGGATTCGATCTCGCGCCCCACATCGTTGGTGGGCCAAGCCGTGAGGTTGCCCACATCCGGGTACGCCTGCAGCCATGGACTGCGCACTTGCGACTTGTAATAGGTGACCTTGTCCAGCGAGTTGATGAACGGGTCGTCCATCGTCTCGATGGAGAGCATCACCAGTTTCTTCGCGGCCATGTCGACGCATTTGCGCAGGTTCTCGACGAAGTATTCGCGAGACAGCAGGGTTTTCGGCTCGTAATACACGTCGTATCCGGCGAGTTGGATGTTGCGGATGCCCAGATCGACGGCGAGGTCGATCGCCTTGCGCATCATGTCGAGCGCCTTCTCGCGCACCTCGGGGTCTTTTGACCCGAGCGGGAACCGCCTGTGACCGGAGAGCATCATGGTGTTGATGCGGCTGTGGGTGCGCCACATGGCGTCGCGGAACCGTGCCCGGTCGTGCTCGGTCCAGTCGAGACGGGCCAGTCGCTCGTCGCTTTCGTCGACCGAGAATTCAAGGAAGTTGTATCCCAGCTCATGCACCAGATCGAACGTCTGCTCCCAGCTCAGGCCGCGCGGCAGCGCCTTTTCATATATTCCCAGCGCGTTGGTGACCATGTCAGCGCTCCAGCGAGTTCTGCATGTCACGCAGCGCGGCCCATCCGCCGTCGAGTGCGGTCAGCAGCGCCTCATACGCCTCGAACTTGCGGTCGTACACCGCGGTCTGGTCCGCGTGCGGCTCGAACCGCTTGGCGAGCTTCGACATGTTGCCGAACGCCTCCTGGAACGACCCGTACAGGCCTGATCCGACCGCCGCGCACATGGCACCGCCAAGACCGCCCAGTTCGGTTACGGCCACGGTCTCGACCGGCAGGTTGAGCACGTCGGCGAACATCTGCACCCAAGGATCAGAATTGCATACGCCACCGGAGATGCGGATGGCCTTCGGCTTGTGCCCGAGCACGCGCAGCAGCTGCTCGACATGGTGGCGGTGGGCGAATACTACGCCCTCGTACACGGCCCGCAACAGCTGGTCGCGCTCGCTGGAGCTGCGCAGTCCGATGAACGCGCCTTCCGCGCCCAGGTTCACGTTGCTGCCGTAGAGGAACGGGAGGAACAGCACGTCGGTGTACTTGGCGTCGGTACGTTCCAGCATCGCTCCGAGTTCGTCGTAGCTGGCGGCCTTGGAGCCGTCTGCCGTCATCATGCGCAGCACGTAGTCGAGGTTGCCGGCGGAGGTCGGGCTGGACGCCTCGACCAAGGTGCCACCGGTGGGGAACACGGAGTTCATGCAGCCGCCGTCGAGCGGCGCCATGGTCTTGCTGGGGAACACGTTGATGTTCCACGTTCCAGCGGTGATGCTGAAGATATCGTCGCTCAGCACGCCGGTGGCGAGCGCGCAGGCGTCGATGTCGAACAGTCCGGCATACACGGGAGTGCCTTCGGCGAGGCCGGTGTTCGCCGCCGCTTCGGCGGCGATGGATCCGCAGCGGTCGGTCGCGCTGACGAGCTTCGGCATGCATTCCAGCATTTCCGGGATGCCGAAGAAGTCGAACAGCCGGCCGTCATATTCACCGGTTTCGAGGTTGACCAGATTGTTGCCGGAGGCGTCGCCACGCTCCTCGAGGATCTCGCCGGTCAGGAAGTGCCGGATGAAGTCCTTGTTGGACAGCACATGCCCGATCCGCGCGTACTGTTCCGGCTCGTTGTCCTTCAGCCAGCGCAGCAGTACCGGGAACTGCATGACCATGACGTGCTGGTGACTGATCGGGTAGATTTCGGCGACGCGGCTCTCGAATTCGTTGGCCAGGTCCGCGGCGCGGCTGTCGGAGGAGAGGATGCCGTCCATGAACGGCTTGCCGTCCTTGCCGAGCACGTACAGCCCCTTGCCGTGGCCGACCGGTACGACGCCGTCGATCTGGCTTCCATCCAGTCCGGCGGATTCCAGCGCGGCCTTGACCGCCTTGCCGATGTCACGCCACATCTGGCCGGGGTTGACTTCGCGGAAGCCGGGACGCCGCTCGATGGCGTCGGTCGGGAACGACGAGACGGACAGTTGCCGGCCATCCTGGTCGACGATGATGACCTTGGTGTTGGTTCCGCCATTGTCAATGGTGAGGAAATGCTTCGTTGCGTTTGTCATGATGATTCCTTATTGAATATGTGCCGATGATATCGCAGCCGCTCAGGCGATCATGTTGAACAGTTCGCCGATCTTGACGGCGACCCAGCCAATCCATGTGCTCACTGCGCCGGTCATGTTGGTGACGGCGGTGAAGTCCTTGGGCAGGTCGATGTTGCTCTGCGTGAACGATTGAGTGACCCAGGGCGCGATATCGGTGCCGACGTAGAGGATGATGATGACGCTCAGCGTGCCGACGATCAGCATCTTGAACATGTTGCGGCGCACGAACGGGGTGACCAGCGCGAGGATGAACACGAGCGACGCGAGGTCGGCGAACGGGAGCATCTCGTTGCCGGGCAGGATGAAGGCGAGCAGAATGGTGATCGGGATGAGCAGCAGACCGGTGGCGAGCACCGAGGAGTCGCCGATGAGCAGCGCGGTATCCATGCCGATGTAGAACTCGCGGTTGGGGAACCAGATCTTGAGCTGCTTCTCGGCGGCGTCACGCACGGAAATCAGGCCTTCGATCAGCACGTCGATCATCTTGGGCAGCAGCACCATGGCCGCGGCGATGTTGATGGCGAGCGTCACGGACTTGTCAGGACTGTAGCCGGCGAGCACGCCGATGAGCAGACCGAGGATGAAACCGATGACCACGGGCTCACCGATGGCGCCGAAGCGCTTGCGGATCTTGTCGGCGTTGAAGTCGACGTTCTTAAGGCCGGGGATCTTGTCGATGATCCAGTTGACGGCGATGGCGAGCGGCGACCAGGCCAGACCGGCAAGGTGCGGGAACGAGATGCCTTCGAGGTTGTATTCCTTCTGGATGTAAGGCGCGGTGAGGTCAGCGACCTTCAGCACGATGGCGAAGATGACCCAGGTGAAGATGACGGCGAACCAGAAGTTGCTGGTGACGGCATAGACCAGCGCTCCGACTTGCAGGAAGATCCAGTAGTTGAAGATGTCGACGTCGATGGTCTTGGTGAGCTTGCAGAACACCATGATGGCGTTGATGACGAGGAAGCCGACGACCGTGGCGACCATGATCGGCGTGCCCCAGCCGACCGTCGAGGCGGTGGGCCAGCCCACGTCAACCGTAGTCAGGTGCAGGCCGAGGCGGTTGACCATCGCCTTCGAGGCGGGGCCGAGGTTGTCAAGCAGCAGGTTGATGACCATATTGACGCCGACGAAGCCGACGCCGACGGTCATGCCGGCCTTAAAGGATTTGCCGATTCCCATGCGGAAGATGAGTCCGACCACGAAGAAGATGATCGGCATCATCACCGAGGCGCCCAGGCCGATGATGGTGTTGATGATTTCCATAATGTTCCTTTCCCGTGCACGAGGCAGGCTGCTTCGCCCGCTGCTCTGCGTTGTTGCCCCGCACTTTCCGTCGGCGTCGGTCTTCGATGAGCCCTGCGCGTCGACAGCCTCTAGCTAACGGCGGAAAGGTCTTGCACACCACCCACGCGATGAACACATGTTCATCGAACACATGAGAGCTGAGTGAGCACATGTAATCGACCTTCTTTTTTGCAATCGATTGAGAGCGCTCACATATCAAGGATTCATTGAGTTCTTTCGCGCTCTGAACAATTGTTCAGCATCGTTGCTGCACTGGAAAAACTAACATATGTTCACCGGCCACACCGGATGGAATAGAATAATGCCATGGTTGCAAACAAGCTGACAATGACGACAACTGAGTCGCGAAACCACATCGAGCTCGTGCTGAAAATCGCTCGCATGTATTACACGGACAATCTGACGCAGGCGCAGATTGCCGCGCAGATTGGATACTCCCGCCCCACCATCTCGCGGCTGCTCAGCGAATCGCGCGACCGGGGCATGGTACGCATCGAGATCGGGCATCCACTCGAACGTCTGATGCAGCTGGAGGACGCGCTGGTAAGACGGTACGGGTTGAAATGCGCACGAGTGGCGCAGGTCAATCCCGGGCAGGATCCCAGCACCATCGTCCCCCGATATGCCGCGGCCCTGCTTACCGAAAAGTCGTCGCCCGACTCGCTCATCACCGTCTCCAACGGACGGGCCGTCGCCGCCACGGTCCGCGAAGTCGCCATCCAGGACTGGCCGAAATCCAATGTGGCGCAGATGGTGGGCGCCCTCTCCCCCAGCAATCCGATGACGGATTCGCCCGACATCTGCCGCATGCTCGCCGAACGCCTCGGCGGCACCGTCACCACACTCCACGTACCGATGATCCTCTCCTCCGCCCATATCGCCGCGGCCATGCGCCAGGAGCCACAAATCGCCACCGCGCTGGCGCTCGGCGGCGGCGCCGACGTGGCTCTGGAAGGGGTCGGTGCGACCGAAGGCGACCGCCTCAGTCCGGTGTTCGACGCCTATGTCACACCACACATGGTCAAGGAAATCCGGGCGCAGGGCGCGGTCGCCACCGTATGCGGGCACTTCATCGACGCGCAGGGAAGGCCCGTATGTTCGGAGCTGTCCGACCGTATCATTTCGGTGGAGCTCGATCGCCTGAAGCGCATCGCGCTGGTCATCGGCGTGGCATGGGGGCAGGAAAAAGTCAAGGCCATCAAGGCCTGCCTGGTCGGCAGCTATATTTCCGCCCTCGCCACCGACCAAGCCACAGCCGAAAGCCTGCTCGCCTGACATCCATCCGATCCTGCCCCGCCGGCGGGGCGGAATTGGCCCGGCGTAGTTTGGGCGCGACACTACGGAGTTGACATGGTCTGCCGGCGGTTTTACCCTGAGAGCGTCGGTAGGCGAGGCTACCGCAGGGATATGGGTTGCTGCCGCTAACAGTGGAGACACTGCACGCAGGTCAGCAGTTCTTGTCGGATTAAGGCATGAACTAACGCAACTCCACCGCCCTGCGATGCTGAAGCTTGAACGATGACACGACTAGGGGCAACTCTCGAGAAGTCGCACTTCCTCATGTCGTCAATGTCCGACGGCGTACTGGTTCCATTGAGGAGGTGAATGTCATGGACGGCGATTTAGGTCATAGTAGCCGGCTGCGCGATGGCGGTCAACATCACATGCCATCGGGCGCAGCATACGGCCCATTCTCTTCACACGTTTGTACCGCGACCATGGCATTGGCCGTCCGTCACGACACCGCCGCATCCGGCGAGGGCGATCCGATCACTGACTGATTCGGCTCGCATCGACTTCACCGCCTCACGACGGCTGCGACATCCCGCATGACGTACGCGCCGAACGCCTGAATCGCGAATCCACATCCCGTTCTCCGGGCTCCCGGCATATCGGCATCATCATATGACGACGCCGATCGGCTATCTGCATGCAGACATACCCGCATATCGGCGCGCCTGCACGCGACCGCTGACGCCCATGGCGCGCATTTGCCGCACGGATACCGAGTCGAACGCCCACCGAACGGGAACCGTTTATCTCCTTCGAGATAACGACATGAGAGCGCACAGGTTCCGTTATGTCCAACTTCTTCAATTACTCCTCGTTCCCCGGCATTCGTCCGCGTTCCGGCGCCGACACCGCCGACATGTCCCGCAGCGGCGCCGTGCGCCGCATCGCCGCAGACGTGGTGGTGGCCGCGGGCGTGCTCGCCCTGTTCGGCGTCGTCGCCTGGCTGCTGCCGCAAATCAACGAACCGATCGGCCCGTCAGGTGTGCCGAGCACGGTGAGCGACGATTTGCATCTGCTGCCGTATTACGCGCTGCGTTCGGTGTTCCGCATGTTCATCGCGCTGTTTTTGTCACTGGTGTTCAGCTTCATCTATGGTTTGGCGGCGGCCCGATGCCGGCGACTGCGCATGGTGCTGATACCGCTGCTCGACATCCTGCAGTCGGTGCCGATCCTCGGCTTCCTGTCCGCCACGGTCACCATTTGGATGGTGTTGTTCCCCGGCTCCATTCTCGGCGTGGAGGCGGCGTCGATCTTCGCGATCTTCACCAGCCAGGCATGGAACATGACCTTCTCCTTCTACCATTCGCTGCTCAGCGAACCGCAGGAGTTGGATGAGGCGGCTCGTTCCATGCAGCTCACGCGCTGGCAGCGTTTCTGGAAGCTCGACGTGCCGAATTCGATGATTCCGCTGCTATGGAACTGCATGATGAGCGTCGGCGGCGGCTGGTTCTTCCTGACGGCCTCGGAGATGATCTCCGTGAACAACAGGACGTACGCACTGCCCGGCCTCGGCAGCTTCGTGGCGGTGGCGTCCGAGCACGAACAGCTGGGCAAGGTGCTGTGGGCCATCGTGACCATGGTCATCGTGGTGCTGCTCATCGACGTGCTGCTGTGGAAGCCGCTGACGGCGTGGGCCGAGAAGTTCCGCATCACGCAGAACGAGTCCGTGCAGGCCAAGACGAGTCTGGTGCTGTCGGTTCTGCGGCGTTCCGGCATTTCGGATGCGCTGGCTCTCGTGGGCCGGCCCATCGCCAATCTGATGTTCTGGCTGACCCGCCCGCTGGGCCGTACCGGCGCACGCTGGCCGGCCGCCGGCACCCGGCGTCGCACGCTCGACATCGCGTTCATGGCGCTCATGGCTGTGGCCTGCCTGGCCGGCCTGTGGATGCTGGTGCGTTTCATCTCGGACGGCGAGGGGTTCGCCGAGGTCGGCCACGCGATGGTCCTGGGACTGATCACGTTCATGCGCGTGACGCTGCTGACCGTGGTGTGCTCCATCATCTGGGTGCCGATCGGCGTGAAGATCGGCATGAATCCGCGGATTTCCCGGTTCGTGCAGCCGCTGGTGCAGGTGTTGGCGAGCTTCCCCTCGAACTTCACGTTCCCGTTCGTCACACTGTGGTTCATCGCCTGGCATATCGACATCAGCTGGGGCAGCATTCTGCTCATGTCGCTGGGAACGCAGTGGTACATCCTGTTCAACGTGATTGCGGGCGCTTCGGCCATTCCCGATGACCTGCGCGAGGCCACGCGGGCGTTCCATCTGGACACGCGGCAGCGGTGGACCAAGCTGATCCTGCCGGCGGTGTTCGGCTCATGGTGCACTGGCGGCATCACCGCGGCGGGCGGCGCGTGGAACGCCTCCATCGTCTCCGAGATCGTGACCTACGGGCACACCACGCTTACGGCAAATGGACTGGGAACATATATCGCCAATGCGACCGCGGTGGGAGACACCGGCAAGACCATCATCGGGGTTGCCGTGATGAGCGTGTTCGTCGTGGGCGTCAACCGGCTGTTCTGGCGTCCATTGCAGGCGTACGCCGAGCGCCGTTTCTCCGTCGCCTGACGGAGGCCGCACCGGCCGTCCCGGCCCATCGACCCGCAACAATCCAACAGCATCGGCGGCGAGCGCATGTCATTCGAATCCGCCGCGATCATCCGCAAAAAACGTAACAGCAAGGACCATTTATCATGACCATCGCAACTTTTTCCGACCACACCGCAACCTTCCCGCAGACCGCCGCGACGAACGCCGCCGGCACCGCGATCATCGAGGCGCGGCACGTGGGCAAGACCTACCGTGCCGAGCGCGGTAAAGAGCTGACCGTGCTGCGCGACATCTCCTTCACCCTGCATGAGGGCGAGATCGTGGCGATCCTGGGCCGGTCCGGCGCCGGAAAATCCACGTTCCTGCGCATCCTGGCGGGCCTGGTACCCGCGTCGAGCGGTACCGTCACCTACCGCGGCACCGACATCACCGGCCCTAATCCCGGAGTGGGACTCGTGTTCCAGACCTTCGCGCTGATGCCGTGGCTCACGGTGCAAGCGAATGTGGAACTGGGGCTGGAGGCCCGCGGCGTGCCGCGCGAGGAGCGCCGTCGCGCTGCACTGCAGGCCATCGACGCCATCGGACTGGACGGATTCGAGAACGCGTACCCGAAGGAGCTCTCCGGCGGCATGCGCCAGCGCGTGGGCATCGCACGGGCCCTGGTGGTGCAGCCCGATGCGCTGTTCATGGACGAGCCGTTCTCCGCATTGGATGTGCTGACGGCCGAGAACCTGCGCAACGAGGTGCTCAAGATGTGGAGCGGCAATCAGCGTTCCATCAAGTCGGTGCTCATCGTGACGCACAACATCGAGGAGGCCGTGCAGATGGCGGATCGTGTCGTGGTGCTCGGCTCGCATCCCGGTCATCTCATCGCCGACATGCCCGTCACCCTGCCGAGGCCCCGCGACCGTCATTCCGCCCAGTTCGAGGCTATGGTCGACACCCTGTATGCGATCCTGACCGGGCAGAGTCGTGATGGCGGGCCGGCGGATACCGCCGACGAGCGCACGGCCGCCGGGGACGGCGTCGCGCATGGCACGTCAGATGGCGCGGCGAACCAGACCGCGGCAGCGGATCAGGCCCCGGCCCGGGCGAGCGACGCCGACCATCAGGCATCCTCCGACATGCTGCCCAACGCTACGCCGGGAGGCCTGGCCGGACTGGTGGAGATCGTATACGATCACGCGCAGGGCATCGACCTGGCCGATCTGGCCGCCGAGCTGTCATTCGAGGTGGACGACCTGTTCCCGCTGATCGACGCCGGAACCATGCTGGGATTACTGACCGTCGAGAACGGACACGTGACATTGACCGAGCTCGGACGCCAGTGGAGGCAGGCGGACATTCTGACAAGCAAGACGATGTTCGCCGCCATGCTGCAAGACAAGGCACCGCTGGTGCGCATCATCGACCGAGCGGTCCGTCACAGCGAACACGGCCGCCTGCGCGGCGAGCTCATCGTCGACCTGCTGAGGGCCCGTCATACGGACGCGGAGGCGGAGCGCCAGTTCAACATCGCCATGACGTGGGGTCGATACGGAGAACTGTTCGACTACGACGCCGATGACGACATCATCACCGTCGACGCCGCCAACCCGGCAAACGCCACCCGAGCGGCCGAGGAAGCCAGCGAAACGGACTGAGTTGACCCGCCTCAGCCAACCGCCACAATGGAAACAACGATCAACCCGACAGCGGAACGGACCGCCCCGAATCGCCAAGGAGGAATCATGAACACGCTACGACTGATACGCTGGCGCGGCGAACGCCACGCCAGCATCACCCAGCGACTGAATTTCGCCGCCCATGCCACGCCAGAGGCCACGCTCGCCTTGGTGTATGCGCACGAATCCGGCTTGGAACCCGACGAGGTTCGCCGGGCGCGTCGGGCTTACGGCGGCAACACCATACCGGCACGCCGGTGACCGCGGGCATCATCCTGCTCATGGTGGTGTCCGGTCTGATCCGATACGTGCACGACTCCCGAAGCTCGCATGCCGCCACGGCGCTGGCCACCATGGTGAGTACCACGGCGACGGTGCGGCGGGTCGGTGCCGGCGAGCGGCAGATTCCGTCCGAAGAGCTTGTCGTGGGCGACATCGTGACGTTGTCCGCCGGAGACATCGTCCCGGCCGACTGCAAGCTGCTGGAGAGCCGAGACCTGCGCATCGCGCAGGGGGCGCTCACTGGCGAAAGCATGCCCGTGCGCAAGGATGCTGCCGCACTGCTCGCCGCCGGCGCCAGGGACACCGCGTTGACGGACACGGCGTGCCTGGTGTTCATGGGCACGACGGTGATTTCGGGTTCCGCGTTGGCAGTCGTCATCGCCACAGGCCGCAGCGCACTGTTCGGCGGACTGTCACGCGCGTTCCAATGGCAGCGGCCGCGCACGCGCTTCGAGCGCGGCATGAACTCCACGTCCTGGATGCTGATGGCGTTCACGGCGGTCACCGTGCCCGTGTCCATGCTGGTCACCGGCATCGCGAGCGGCGACTGGCTGCAGGCCCTGCTGTTCGGCGTATCCGTGGCGGTGGGGCTCACGCCGGAGATGCTGCCGCTGATCGTCACCGTCTGCCTGTCCCGGGGCGCGCGGACGATGGCCTCCGGCAAGGCCATCGTCAGGCGGCTCGACGCCATCGAGACGCTGGGCGGCATGGACGTGCTGTGCGTCGACAAGACCGGCACACTTACCAGCGGCGTCATCAAGCTCGACCGGGCGCAGAGCATGAGCGGGTTGAACTCGTCCTACGTGCTGCATGCGGCATGGCTGACCACACTGATTCCCCACACGACGAGCAATCCGTGGGATGACGCCATCGTCGCAGCCGAAGGTGACTCGGCAAACGATACCGGCGACGTACAGGTCGAGGGAGGCACGCCTTTCGATCCGATACGACGCCGGGCGACCGTCATCGTCGCGAAGAGCCATCACCGCGCGGACCGCGAGCACACAGGTGGCAGCGATATCAGTGAGACCAGCGGCGCCGGCGCCGGAACGTCCGGGAACGTCAGCCGCATCATGGTCGTCAAGGGCGCCGTCTCCGAAATGCTGCCCCGCTGCGACACCGTCATGCGCAATGGAACCGCAGAGCCGCTGACCGATCGACTGCGCGGAACATATGAGCGGCTGATGGCCGACAAGGCGACGCACGGATACCGCGTCCTGCTCGTGGCGCAGCGCTCTGTGACAGACCAGACCACAGTGCAGGACGACCGCGCGCTCACCCTGCTGGGCTACCTCACTTTCCTGGACCTGCCCAAGCCCGATGCCGCCGACACGATCGCCCACATGCACAATGCCGGCATCACCGTGACCATGCTCACCGGCGACGAGCCACAAGTGGCCCGTACCGTCGCCCGGAAAGTCGGCATCAATGCTCGACGGGTGGTCACCGGCCGAACGCTGGACGACATGACGGACACCGCGCTCGGCACCGAACTGCGCCGCGTGAACGTGTTCGCCAAGCTCACTCCCGAGCATAAGGCGCGTATCGTCTCACTGCTGCGCCGCGAGGGGCATTGCGTGGGATACATGGGCGACGGCGTCAACGACCTGCCGGCCATGCACGCCAGCGAAATCGCCATCAGCGCCAGCACCGGCTCCGAGGCCGTCCGACAGTCGGCGGATGTCATGCTCACGCACAAGAACCTCGACGTGCTGCTGCGCGGCATCACGCAAAGCAGGCGCACCTGCGTCAACATGATGAAGTACATCAAGCTGGCGCTGAGCTCGAATTTCGGCAATATCATCTCGGTGATGATCGCCGGCGCGTTCCTGCCGTTCGTGCCCATGGCACCCGTGCAGATGGTGCTGCTGAACCTCATATACGACCTGGCCTGTCTCGCGATCCCATGGGACCGCGTCGACGGCGATGTCCTGCGCTCCCCCGCCCGGTGGGACACGGCGTCTATCGCCCGGTTCATGAGTCGCTTCGGGCCGGTGAGCTCGCTGTTCGATATGGTCACCTTCACCGTGTTGCTCACCCTGCTCTGCCCGGCCGTCGCAGGCGGGAGGTTCCCGGAGCTGCACGGGGATGGGTCGCGTCTGCTGTTCGTCGCCGCGTTCCAGACGGGATGGTTCGTCGTGTCGATGTGGACCCAGATCACGGCACTGCACATGCTGCGCACCGAACGCGTCCCGTTCATCGGGAGCCGCGCGTCGGTGCCGCTGGTCTGCACGTCGCTCGCGGCGCTGACTATCGCCACGGCGCTGCCGTTCACGCCGGTCGGCGCATGGATGGGTTTCCACGTACCTCCGGTGTCGCTGTTCGCGCTGCTCGCCATCGTCATCGCCGGTTATGCCGTGACGGTACTTGCCGTCAGAACCCTGTATCTGCACCGTCAGCAGCCGCTGCTGTGACTTCTGACCGCCCGGCGCTCCTGCGGAACCGATGGAATCCGCAGGAGCGCCGGGCGGGCACTCCCGCGTTATCATCCTCTCCCCGTACCACCACCGTCTCCCGCATCCATTCAAACGAAGGAACTGATCATGACAGTCTGGACCGCAATCGTCACATCACAGGTGTTCGCCATAACCCTGCGCATCCTGCTCAGCATCGGGCTCGGCGCGCTCATCGGATTGGAACGGCAGCTGCGCGCACGCAGCGCGGGCATCCGCACGAACGCGCTGGTGTCATTGGGTTCCTGCCTGTTCACCACTGTTGGCGTCTATACGCTCGCGGCCGGCACCGGAGACCCCACGCGCGTGGCCGCGCAGGTGGCGTCCGGCATCGGCTTCCTCGGCGCGGGCGTAATCCTCAAGCAGGGTGTGTCCGTGTCCGGGCTCAACACCGCGGCCACGCTATGGGCGTCGGCGGCGGTCGGCACGTTGTGCGGCTCCGGCATGGAAGCGGCCGCCGCAATCGGGGCCACCGCCATCATGCTCGCCAACATGATGCTCCGGCCGATCGGCGCGGCCATCGACGCCCGGCGCACCGCGCAATCGCATGAGGCCGAGGGCATCCGTTACACCCTTGAGGTCAAATGCCTGCGTAAGGACGAGCAGGCCATCCGCGCGCTGGTGTTCAACGCCCTGCATCAGCCCGGTTTCATCGTCCAGTCCATCGCGGCTTCGGATCTTCCCGATGATCTGGTGGTCATCACCACCGTCGTCGCCACCCACATGAGCAGCAACATCGACATCGAAAGCAGCATCGAAACAGTCACCACGCCCGAGGTCCTCGGCGTCAAATGGGATGCCGAGCAAATCACCGCCGTGGATTAAACGTGACCGTCATGAATCCGCGTCATGAATCTGCCCGCCGCGAATGATCAGCCGCGTGGCTCGCCAGTGGGAAAGCCCGCCTGCGTTGGTCGGAATACTCGTGAAGTAGGTCACGTTGTCCACCTTGACGCTCTGGTCGGCGGCACGGACCCAGCTGCCGTTAGCGGAGCCCTTCTCGAAGACGACGGCGTTGCCGCCGCTGTCGCTGACAGAGAACAGGGCGCCGCCGATGCCGTTGTGCTGCTTGTCGATCTTCTTCATGGTGAAGAATCCCAGCTTGACGACCGTGGTGGCGGCCTCGGAATCGGCGCCGCCATTGTAATTGGCGGTCGCGGAGTTCGTCACCTGATCGTCGACGGCGGCTTTGGCGACGACGGCGTTGTACAGCAGGACGAGCTTCTGCCCATCCTTGCCGGCCACGGCGATGGCCTCGCGAATGTTGCCGTCCCACTTGTCGCTGTCCACGGCCTTCAGGCCAAAGGAAGTCAGCTTGCCCGTCGGCATTCGCGACCGGGTCGATGTACGCGGCGATACGATATGCCGTATACGTGCTTTTCGATGTATCGGCATCATCGGCCTTGTTCAGGGTAATGGTTGACGGCGTGGCCGTTTCGGGCACTGTGAGCGTATCGGTATCGGCATTGACCGTCATGGTCCCCAAGGCCATGCCGCCCAAGGCAGCCGCAACCGCCGCGACGCCGGCGATGAGTTTCTTGAATTGCATAGGAACCTTCCTGCTCCTTCATCGGCTATTTGAATCCCCGGCATGACGAGAATGAGTCATGGACCGGCGATTCCTGTGTTCCTGTCATAGCGGACGAGTCCGCCATGTTGTGGAGCCTGTATCCTTCACCACAAATTCGCTCGCGGGCTTCTGGCCCCGGCGTCTACCGCAATGTGAACGTACCCATCACCTTGTCCGGGGCGTATTCGGCGAAGTCGTCGCTGGCCGCCGCAATATGGCTTTCTCCGCGCCAATCGGTCAACGACCAGCTGTCCCAGCTCATGGTGGCGCCGGCAATCCCGCCGTCGTCCCCGCCGATATCGACGGGGACCGGAACCACGATGGATTGCCCTTCGGCGAGCGCGATGTCGTCCATGATTCCGCTGATGCGTCCGAGCGTCGTCTTGCCCTTCTTGAGATCGAACGTCAGGTTCAGCCCGCTGAGCGTGCCGGGCACGTGGCTGCGCACGGTCACGGCGATGATGCGCTTTCCGGTGTCCACGGTCGACCCGCCGGCATCCGCCCCCTGCTGGATGCCCCGGTCCTCGATGCCCGTGATCTCCAGCGGCGCGGACGGCGCCTCGGCGGCGGGCAGCCCGAGCTTGCCGCGCAGGTAGACATCCGCTTCGCTGACGCCGTAGGCATCGAGCGAGATCAGCTCGTCGCTGGCGGACGGCGTGACCGAGTCGGCGACATACGAGGCCTGCCGGGCCTTGGCGTCGTATTCGTTGGCGACGACGGCCGCCGCATTGGCGACCTCATCGGGCCAGGTGCGTGACCGCAGCGCCTTGGCGGTGGCGCGCAGCACGGTGGCGGCCTTTCCCGCGGCGGCCCTCGTGGCCTTCAGATCACCGCCGTACAAGGTGTTCATCGCGTCGCGCAACGGCTGGATCGACGGCTTGACGGCTTCCAGATAGTACTGCCCCGCGTCCTTCTCGCTGAGCCTGGCCCCCTTGGCGGGATGCTCCGAGGTGTCGGACGTGTTGACAAACGGCGCGTCGCCGTCCAGGGCGTATTTGGCGTCCTGCGGGCACACCACGCCCGTGATCGCGGTCACGATGCCGCCCGGATCGCCGCCGAACATATACCCGACACCCAGCGACGCGCCTATGGCGACGCCCATCGCCACGACGATGCCACCGCCTTGCGCACCGGGTGGTAAGTCATACGCCGGAGTTCGGCGTCGGCTTCGACGACGGCCTGCTCATGGGTGAGCGGCATATCGTCGTCATCGATGCCGTCCGCATCGGAACCGTGCCGACTGTCGTGTAACCTTGCCATGCATAACCTCGCTAGTTGTACAGTGAACTGGAGATGCTGATCAGGTCACCATCGCCCAGCCCTTCCCATGTCGCGCTGTTGGCGAACTCGAATTCCAGGTTGAAGCTCTGCCGGTTCGGCGCCAACATCGTGCCGTACCGGCCACCGATACGCCAATGCCGTTCCTGGGTGGAGTCGAGATAGCCTCCCCACTGGTCGGCCTCGGTGTACAGCACGGTCGTGTCGTAGAGCACCGCCCGGAACCTGACGGTCAGCCGGTTCCGGGACAGGTCGACCTTGCCGGTCTGTATATAGTCACGGTCGAAATCGTCTATGGTAATCCCGTGTTGCTCGCGCAGGTCGGACGCCGCGGCCTGGTCCTCATCGGACATGTACGAATCGTCCCGGCCACTCTCGTTGTCGTCGACCGTTATCTCGTACGCGGTCACGTCGCCGTATCGCTTCACGAAGTCGCCCCAGCTGTCGCCCGGCTGGACGCCGCGGGACGTGACCAGCGCATGATCGCAATCCCTCTTGTCGATACGGCACCGTGCGCCGCGCTTGACGCCGCTGCTGGTGGCGTCGTCGCTGAGAATCGTGTACTGGCTGGGGTAACGCCATGTGCGCGCCGAGCTGATCGGCTTGCCTGTGGACGGCTGTCGCAGCGAATATTCACTGACCGGCAGGTAGCCGATCGGCGGGTTGTCATGGAATATCAGCAGCGTGGTTTTGTCGCGGATCTGGAGCCCGAAGAAGATCAACGCCACCACGGCCGCGATGGCCGCGAACACGACGGCCACCGTGCGATGCGATTCGCGGTCGATCGCGGCGAACTCGTGCTCCAGATGGCGCATCGCCTCCGCGTCGCCTTCGCCGGCCGAAGATGCGGTGGAGTCCTTGGGCTTCCCCGCATTGCCGGATTTCCCGAAGCCGCCTGGTTTGGCGGGGTCCTTGCGTTTCTCGGCGTTCCCGCCGAACCGGCCGGACTTGCTGAAGATGTCATCGTCGCCGTCGAAATCATGTTCTGACATTGCCGTCACCTGACCTTGAACGCGTTCAGCACGTCATAGCCGCCTGATTGGACCGCAGTGAACGATGCGAGGTGCTGCTCCCCCGCCTTGTCCTCCACATACCATGCCGACGGCACGAAACGGTCGCCGCCGCGCAGCAGTTTCGGGTCGATTTCCATGGTGAGCTTCACCGTGTCCCCCTTATGGATGCCGCCGTGCTCGATGATGTCGCCATCGTCATCGAACTGGATGTCGGAGCTGGCCCTCACGCCGGTCTCGCGGATGGTGCCGTCTTCGCTCAGAAGATTGAATTTGATGGACAGCCCCGTTATCTCGGCCGGGACCTGGTCGGTCACGGTGACGGTGAAACAGTGCCGGTCGACTTCCTGCTGACCGCCGTCCTTGGTGGTCTCCAGTCCCTTGCAGGCTCCGCCGTCGGCAATGTCCCGTATGTCGAACGGGACGGCCGTCTCCGGCTCGTCGGGCAGTTTCAGCGCGCTGCGGATTACCTGCTGCGCTCCGGATGGCCTGAATTCGCCGAACACCATCCAGTCGATCGCCTCGCCGTTGCGGTTGCCGGCGAGGTTGGTATAGATCGCCGCGCGCTCCTGATATTCGATGATGACCATGCGGATCTGCTTGGTCAGTGATTTCGGCCAGGTGCGGGCGGCGAGGGTCTCCGCCGCCTGTTGCGAGAGGTCACGGGCCTTGGCGGCGGACTTGTTCACCGCATCCTTGTCGCCGCCGACCGCGGCGAGGCGCACGGCGTCGTATGCCGCGGCCGTGCCTTTCACCGCCTTTGCGAAATACGGGCCGGCCTGGGATCGGCCCAGCTGAGGGCCGGACGGCTGCAACGGCTTGAACCCGCCATAACAGTAGTCCTTCTCGTCCGCGACTCCGGTCTAGTGCGAACAGTTGACAGGGGAGCCGGTCTGGAGGCTGCGCCGCCAGCAGAATCCACTCACCAGCGATGCGACGATGACCACGACGACCAGCAGCGTCATCCGGCGGTGCCGTTTGCGCAGCAGTGTGACGGCCTCGGCATCGACCTCGGCGGATTCGGCGTCGTCGGTGATGTCATCGGTGATGCCGTGAATGTCCTCGGAGGCATCGCTCACATCGCGGGTCTCATCGGCGACCGGCGTATCCCAACTCTTCTGCGCCTTCATCACCACCATCTCCCATTGCCCGAATCCCAATCCGACATAATCGACGCCATCTTATCAGCCACAACACAACCCCGCTAGGCCAATCCCACGATGTTAAGCCCGGGGACTGTCGAGCGAAGCGAGACTGGGGGGGGGTGGTCAATCACAGATATCCCGACACCCCAAATACAAGGTCCTCATGAAAATGTATCGATTACCCCAAAGAGTGCGCATGAAAATGCAAGGAACACTGCAATGAAGCGGTTTCCCACGGCTGATCTCATTGACCCGGAACACCGCCCCAGTTCACAGGTCATAGATATAACGTCGCACGGAATATATAGCAATGTGCCCCAGCATCCGAAGATGCCGGGGCACATGCGTATCAGAGTTCAGCTGCTAGAGCCGAACCGACGAATCAGAACTCGCGCCATGGACGGTCGCCAGACCGACCATCAAACAACACAGCGCGGCGCGCCAACCGCGAGTTCTGATTGAAGCGACACAGGAGCGGAGATCAGAACTCGCGGTTGGCGCGGTAGAACTTGATCAGGGACTGGGTGGAGGCGTCCTGGGCGGCGAGGGCGTCGTCGTCCTGGGAGATGGCCGGGGTGATCTGCTTGGCGAGCTGCTTGCCGAGCTCGACGCCCCACTGGTCGTAGGAGTCGAGGCCCCACACGGTACCCTCAACGAAGGTGATGTGCTCGTACAGGGCGATGAGCTCGCCAAGCGCGAACGGGGTCAGAGCCACACCGAAGATCGAGGTGGTCGGGCGGTTGCCGGAGAACACGCGGGCCGGAACGATCTCTTCCGGGGTGCCTTCGGCGCGGACCTCGTCAGCGGTCTTGCCGAATGCCAGCGCCTTGGTCTGCGCGAGGTAGTTGCCGAGGAACAGCTCGTGCACGTCCTGGTCGCCGTCCTTGGTCGGGTTCGGGGTGTTGACGAACGCGATGAAGTCGGCCGGGATGAGCTGGGTGCCCTGGTGGATCAGCTGGTAGAAGGCGTGCTGGCCGTTGGTGCCGGGCTCGCCCCAGAAGATCTCGCCGGTCTCGGAGGTGACCGGGGTGCCGTCCCAGCGCACGGACTTGCCGTTGGATTCCATGGTCAGCTGCTGCAGATAGGCCGGGAAGCGGTGCAGGTACTGGTCGTACGGCAGCACGGCGTGGGAGGCGACCTTGAAGAAGTTGCGGTACCACACGTTCAGCATGCCGAGCAGCACGACGACGTTCTTCTCGAACGGGGTGTTGGCGAAGTATTCGTCGATCTCGTGGAAGCCGTGCAGGAACTCCTCGAAGCGGGCAGGTCCGAAGACGACGGCCAGGGAGGTGCCGACGGCGGAGTCGACGGAGTAACGGCCACCGACCCAGTTCCAGAAGCCGAAGGCGTTGTTCGGGTCGATGCCGAACTCGGCGACCTTCTCCAGGTTGGTGGAGACGGCGACGAAGTGCTTCTTGATGGCTTCGGCGTTCTTCTCGTCGGAGCCGTCGATGGCGCCCTTGGCCTTGAGCTCTTCGAGCAGCCAGGTGCGGGCTTCGCGAGCGTTGGTCAGGGTCTCCAGGGTGGTGAAGGTCTTGGAGACGATGATGAACAGGGTGGTCTCCGGGTCGAGGCCCTTGGTCTTCTCGGCCAGGTCGTTCGGGTCGATGTTGGAGATGTAACGGGCGGAGATGCCGGCGTCCGCGTAGGGCTTGAGCGCCTCGTACACCATGACGGGGCCCAGGTCGGAGCCGCCGATGCCGATGTTGACGACGGTCTCGATCTTCTTGCCGGTCACGCCGGTCCACTTGCCGGAACGCACTTCGTCGGCGAAGGCGTAGATGCGGTCAAGCACCTCGCGCACGTCCTTGACGGTGTCCTGACCGTCGACGATGTACTTGCCCTCGTCCTCGACCGGGCGGCGCAGCGCGGTGTGCAGCACGGCGCGGTCCTCGGTGTTGTTGATGTGCACGCCGGCGTACATCGCCTTGGTGCGCTCGTCGAGCTTGACGGCCTTGGCGAGGTCGGCGAACAGCTGGAGGGTCTCCGGCTTGATCAGGTTCTTGGACAGGTCGAAGTGCAGGTCGCCGGCGTCGAACGACAGCTTGTCGACGCGCTCGGCGTCATCGGCGAACCACTGCTTGAGGCTGACGCCCTCGGCCTGCAGCTCGTCATAGTGCTTCTGCAGCGCGGCCCACTCGGGGGTCTTGGTGGCGTCAACTGGCGGATTGATGGCCATGGTATTGGTCCTTTCATCATCACTGTACGCCGGAGTCGGCTCTCCAATGCTGGCGGGCCACACCGGTTACTTCGCTTACCAAGATACTCACAAAAGCGGACAGAAACAAACAAAAAATACCCAAGATGAACAACCGTGACCGACACGACATGCCCGCGCACGACATGCCAGCCGAACTTGCATAAATCCACGGCATACAGTAAAGTCTCATTCTTGTGCGCAGGTTCATCAACGAATCGGCAGCATGCCACTTTAGCTCAGTCGGTAGAGCGGCTCACTCGTAATGAGCAGGTCGACAGTTCGATTCTGTCAAGTGGCTCCATACCCCTAGGCTCCGCGCCTAGGGTTTTGTATATCCAGCCGTTTCGACGGGTGGCACGCGCGAGTGGCGAAATCGGTAGACGCGCAGGATTTAGGTTCCTGTGTCTTTGACGTGAGGGTTCAAGTCCCTTCTCGCGCACGCGGAACCATACCTCCGCAATCGCCACAGGGAATAGAGAAGCATGACCGCGATACTGAAACCCATAGCGTTTCTGCTCATCATCGTCGCCGCGTATCTGGTCAAGCGGGCGGGACTGTTCAGGCCACGCGACTATCGCGTCATGCAGGTGGTGGTGTTCGATTTCACGCTTCCCGCCTCCATCATCGTCTCGTTCGCCACGAACCCGCATCATCTGAGCATGCTGCTGATCTCGGTGTTCGCCATCGTCTTCGGCCTGCTGCCGCTGCTGCTGGTGTATGCGGCGACCCGGCACAAGCCCGTCGCGGACCGCGCGTTCCTGATGCTCAACTGCTCCGGATTCAACATCGGCAATTTCTGCTTCCCCGTAATCCAGGCGTTCATGGGGCCTTCGGCGCTGGTCACCGCCTCGATGTTCGACATCGGCAATTCCGTGATCGTGACCGCCGGCTCAAACGTGATGACGACGTCGCTGCTGCACATCGACATGGACCGGCCGCTCACCGAACAGCATGCGGGAGCCGCGCCGACACTTCCCTATTCGAAACCACGGGACAAAGACGCCCGCAGGCTCGCCCGCCGCGCGAAGGCCAAGCAGATCCTCAAGGGATTCCTTACTTCGGTGCCGTTCAACGTGTATCTGCTGATGATCGTGGTCATGATCTTCAGCATTCACATCCCGGCGTTCGTGCCGACGCTGCTGCAGCCGGTGGCGGACGCGAACTCGTTCTGCTCGGTGTTCATGGTGGGCATGCTGATGGATTTGCCGCGCACCGGCAAGGATGTCGGCAGCGTGCTGCGGGTGCTCGGTTGGCGCTTGCCGCTCGGCGTGCTGTTCGCGGCCGCTTGCTGGTTCCTTCTGCCGTTCGACGCGTCCGCGCGAAAGACGGCGGTGATGCTGTCGCTCGCGCCCACGGCCGTGTTCTCGACACTGTTCACCGACCGCGTACTCGGCAACGCGAAGCTCGCCGGGTTCACGCTGTCCATCACCGCGGTCATCTCAATCGTGCTGATGACCATCGTGAATTTCGTGATTCCCGCGTGAGTGCCGAACATGCGCTCTCAAAACTCGCAGATACGATTTCACCGATTTCGCAGAAACGGCGGAAAATAGCGGAAAACCGCAAAAACCCGTTTTTGTATCTGCGAGTTTTGAGAGCGTGATTCTACCGCAACAGCGCCTCGACCGCCGGCACGAGAGCCCTGATGGCTTTGCCGCGGTGCGAAATCGCGTTCTTTTCCGCCGCGTCCATCTCCGCGCTGGTCAGCGGATGGTCCGCAGCGGCCCGCTCCGGCTGGTCGTCCGGCACGAACAGCGGGTCGTAGCCGAAACCATGCTCGCCGCGCGCCGCGCGCAGGATGCGCCCCGGCATTTCGCCGATTTCGACGGTTTCGGAGACGATGGCGTGCCTCCCGCCCGCCACAGGAGCCGCGGAATCCGGCACGGCCAGTGCGGCGGCGCAGCGGAAACGGGCCGTGCGCGCCGCGTCCGGGATGTCGGAGAGCTGGGCGAGTAGCAACGCGTTGTTCGCCGGATCATTGCCATGCTCCCCCGCCCAGCGCGCGGACAGGATGCCAGGCGCGTTGCCCATCACGTCCACAATCAGTCCGGAGTCGTCGGCGATGGCCGGCAGGCCGGTGAGACCGGCCACAAACCGCGCTTTGAGCAGTGCGTTCTCCTGGAAGGTGACGCCCGTCTCGACCGGGTCGGGCAGGCCGAGGCTGCCGGCGGAGACAAGCTCCACCTGAGCGGCGTCCGCGCCCAGATCCTCTTCGAGAATGCGGCGGATTTCAACGAGTTTGCCTTCGTTGTGCGTAGCGACGACGAGTTTCATGGGGTCCTTTATTCCTTACCTATGGTTGTGCATGACGGGGTGAGGCCGATCGCCCGCCGGCGGCGTGCCCGACTCGTTTCAATCGAGCGAGAGGGCGGCACGCTGGGCGGCCTGAAGCTCCTTGTTGCCCTTTTCGGCGAGGTCGAGCAATGTGTTGAGTTCGGCGCGGTTGAACGGGCGGTGTTCGGCGGTGCCCTGGATCTCGATGAAGTCACCGGATCCGGTCATCGCCACGTTCATGTCGGTCATCGCCTGACTGTCCTCGATGTAGGGCAGGTCAAGCATCGGCGTGCCGTTGATAACGCCGACCGACACCGCGGAAACGGCGTCTTTGAGCACGCGGTCGGCCGAACGAATGTGGCGCTTCTGCTCAGCCCAGCGCATCGCGTCGACCAGCGCCACATACGCGCCGGTGATCGAGGCGGTGCGGGTGCCGCCATCAGCCTGCAGCACATCGCAGTCGATCTGGATCTGGTTCTCGCCAAGCGCCTTCATGTCGACGACGCCGCGCAGGCAGCGGCCGATCAGACGGCTGATCTCATGGGTGCGGCCGCCGACCTTGCCGCGCACTGACTCGCGGTCGGTGCGCTCGGCGGTGGCTCGCGGCAGCATCGAATATTCGGCGGTCACCCAGCCGAGTCCGGAATCCTTGCGCCAGCGCGGCACCGACGGCGTGAACGTCGCCGTGCACATCACGCGCGTGTTGCCGCATTCGATGAGTACCGATCCTTCGGGCACATCCGTGAAGTGCCGCGTGATGCGCACCGGGCGCAGTTCGTCCACTACGCGGCCGTCCGCGCGAATCACCATTGCCTTGTCCAACATGTCTTTGATTTCAGCCATGCCTTCAACGTAGCACCATGCGGCGAACGTGCCCGCAGCGCGGCACGTCTCCCGCCGCCGCTGCAGCAGCCATCGTGACCGCCGTCACGCCGAATGGCTCTTGCGCGAGTCGCCGCGCAACACTAGGGTTTTGAATAACACACGATTCTTGTCTTGCGGGAGGGCGGTCATGGTCGATTATTCACCGGCACTGATGACGGATATGTATGAGTACACGATGCTGGACGCCAGCCTGAAGGATGGCACGGCGAACCGCAAATGCGTGTTCGAGGTGTATACGCGCCACCTGCCCGAAGGCCGCCGTTACGGCGTCGTGGCGGGCATCGGCCGCATTCTGGATGAGCTGGGTCGGTTCCTCCTCAGCGACGAGGACCTGCGTTTCCTGTCCGACCGCAAGGTGGTTAGCAAGGAGACGATTTCGTGGCTGGAGAACCTGCATTTCTCCGGTTCGATCAAGGGTTACCGCGAGGGCGAGATGTTCTTCCCGAATTCGCCGATTCTGCAGGTCGAGGGCACGTTCGGCGAGTGCACGCTGCTGGAGACGCTGGTGCTGAGCGTGCTGAACTATGATTCGGCGGTCGCATCCGCCGCCTCGCGCATGGTGAGCGCAGCGAAGGACCGCCCCTGCATGGACATGGGCGGGCGCCGCACCAACGAGTGGGCCGCGGTGGCAGCCGCACGAGCCGCAGTCATCGGCGGTTTCCAGGGCACAGCGAACCTGCTTGCGGCGCAGCTGTATGGACTGAAGGCCATCGGCACCGCCGCGCACTGCTTCACGCTCGTACATGATGACGAGCGCAGCGCCTTCGCCTCGCAGGTCGAGGCGCTTGGCCGCAACACCACGCTTCTGGTGGACACGTACAACGTCGAAGAGGCGGTGAAGACCGCCGTGGAGGTCGCCGGTCCTCAGCTGGGCGGCGTGCGCATCGATTCGGGTGATCTGGCCGCCATGGCGCAGCGCGTGCGCAACCAGCTGGACGCCCTGGGCGCGACGAACACGAAGATCACCGTCACCAACGATCTGGACGAGTACGCGCTGGCCGCCCTGCAGAGCGCGCCGGTGGACTCGTACGGCGTGGGCACGATGCTGGTCACCGGCTCCGGTGCCCCGACCTGCGCAATGGTGTACAAGCTCACCGAGCGCGAGAATTCGGCTGGCGTGATGCAGCCCGTGGCGAAGAAGTCGAAGGACAAGGCCAGTGTTCCCGGCCGCAAGCTCGCCTACCGTTCATATGAGTATGGTCTGGCCGAGACGGAACATGTGGTCTCCGGATCGGAAACCCAGCTGGCCGAGTATCGTCCGGCTGAGGGATGGAAGGACCTGCTGGTCGACTACGTCGACCACGGTGACATCGATTCACGTTATCAGGGTCACGCCGCCATCGCCGACGCGCACGAATACCGGGCCAAGGCCCTGCGCGAACTGCCGATCACCGCGCAAAGCCTGATGAAAGGCGAGCCGGTAATCCCCACCGAAATCACCGTACTGTAATCCTTCTCGCCCCGCGAGCTCGATGTCGAGCCCGGTCAGCACCTCGACCATCACGGCCACCACCTTGCTGACGCTGATGTGTGTGGATGCCAGCGTGTCGAAGAACCAGTCGGAATACGCCCATGTCCTCGGCAGCGCATGGCTCTTCTTCTCTTCCGGACCGAACCGCGTGGCCCATTCGCGGCGGACCAGCATGTCCATCTGCTCGCGCTCGAACCGCTTGCCCTCCGCCTTGTCGGCGAACAGCGGCAGCGGCGACTTGTAGTACTGGCGTCCGTCGCTGTACGAGTTCTCGCGCTGCTTCTGCATCATCTTCTGCTTCATGCTCTCCAACCTGCCGTTGGAGACCTTCAGGCCCTCGCGAAGATGCCGCGCCTCGCCCTGCAGCTGGGTGAGGTACTGGAACACCTCGTCGGCGGCGGACTCGTCGATATGGCCGTCGTCGTCGGTGATAAATTCGACGAGCTCCTGCATCGAGCCGAATTGCGTGCGCGTCATGGCGGCGCCTTCCGGCAGGGCTGCCGACAGCCCCCACGCCGCTTTCGGGGTGACGAGGTCGAATACGGCGGCGACATCATGCAGATTCGAGGCGAGGCTTTTCGCGTCGAACAGGGGCTTGCCGAAGCGACGGGTCACCACTACCGCGGGATGCTGGCGGTCGAGGGACGTCAGGTATTCGGATAGGGCTTCGGCCTCGTCGGCATCGCTGATGGCAATCGCAGTGCCCGTCATCGTATCGTAAGGTTCCAGTGGCTCATATTGCGATGAATTGGATTGCGCTGTCATGGCGAACGGTGATGTGCCGGTCTGTATACCTGATTGTGCGGAACCAGACTGTGCGATGGCATCGATCCCCTGCAACGGTTCCCCACCATTATTTCATATTTCGCACGGCATGTTCCACAATGCCCGCTTTCACGATAGATGCCGTTTCTTCAAGATTCCGGGGAATCCGCGCGATGTGCTGCACCGATGAGCATCACCGCAAAAACAAAAACCGGGCGGGAAAGAACCCGCCCGGCAATGTCATGCTCGGCCACGCCGATACCGCATCAGCGGCCCTTGATCTCGGAGCCGATGACCTTTTCGCTCAGCGCCTTCGGACCGCGCGTCACGGCGACCGCGCCGGAACGCACCAGCTCGATCACGCCGTAGTGCTCCAACAGACCCAGCAGCGCGTCGATCTTGCCTTCGGCGCCGGTGGCCTCGATGGTCAGCGACTCCGGGTTCACATCGACAACACGCACACGGAACAGGCGCACGATCTCCAGCACGTCAGAACGGTTCGACTCGTTCGCCGCCACCTTGATGAGCACCAGTTCACGCTCCACGGTGGTGTTCGGATCGAGTTCGACGATCTTGAGCACGTGCAGCAGCTTGTTGAGCTGCTTGATGATCTGCTCCAGCGGCACGGCCTCCACGTCGGCGGTCACGGTGACGCGGGAAATGTCCGGACGCTCGGTCGGCGAGACGGACAGCGAGTTGATGTTGAACGCACGACGGGCGAACAGACCGGCGATGCGGGCCAGCACGCCGGGACGGTTCTCGACGAGCACCGACAGCGTGTGACGCTCGGAACCGAGGCGGGAAGCGGGATACATAGCCATAATCACTTACTCCTTATTCCTTGACAACCGTGCCGTCACGCCTGGTCACCATCGTCGACGCCCTTGTGCAGCAGCGGCTGCGTGCCCGGACGATACGCGACCTCGTTGTTGGACGCGCCGGCTGCCACCATCGGCCACACCATGGCGTCCTTCCATACGCGGAAGTCGATCAGCACCGGACGGTCGTTGATCTCGTTCGCCTTGTTGATCGCGTCAATCGCCTCGTCCTCGGTGAACGCGCGAAGGCCGACGCAGCCGTACGCCTCGGCGAGCTTGACGAAATCAGGCACGTCGAAGAACTCTCCGCTTTCCTTCGAATCGCCGTCAGCCAGGTTGGTCTGGGAGTAGTGCTGCTCGAAGAACAGAGTCTGCCACTGGCGCACCATGCCGTACACGGAGTTGTTGATGATGGCGATCTTCACCGGCGCATGATCCAGGAACGCGGTCGTCAGCTCTTCGGAAGTCATCTGGAACGAGCCGTCGCCCGCGATCAGCCACACCGGCTTGCGACCCTTGAAGTCGCGTTGGGAGCCGACCGAAGCGCCGATGGCGGCCGGAAGGCCGAAGCCCATCGTGCCGAGGCCGCCGGAGGAGATCCACGAATGCGGCTTCTCGAAATCAATCAGCTGGGCCGACCACATCTGGTGCTGACCGACGTCGGACACCCAGATCGTGGAGGGGTCGGCATGGTCGGACAGCTGCTTGATGACCCACTGCGGCGCGAGCGAACCATCGGTCGGCTTATCGCACGGCTGATCGTAATCGATGGCATATTCCTCGCGCAGGCGGTTGAGCTCGTCCCACCACGGCTTGAGGTTCGGCTTGCCGCCGATGGCCTGAGAACGCTTGATTTCGGGAATCAGGTCGTTGAGCACGGTGGACACGTCGCCGACGATCGGCACGTCGGGAGCGCGGTTCTTGCCGATTTCGGCCGGATCGATGTCGATGTGGATCACCCGCGCGCCGGGTGCGAACGCGTCGAGCTTGCCGGTCACACGGTCGTCAAAGCGCGCGCCGATGGCGACCAGCAGGTCGCAGCGCTGCGCGGCCGCGGTGGCGGCGACGGCGCCGTGCATGCCGAGCATTCCAAGCGCCTTGGGGTTCGAGTTCGGCACGATGCCGCGAGCCGGGAGCGTGGTGACGATCGGCGCGCCGGTCACTTCGGCCAGCTCGGCCACTTCGGCGGACGCGTTGGAACGCACCGCGCCACCGCCCACGTACAGCACGGGACGGTACGACTGCGCGAACAGCTTCGCCGCATCCGAGATCACGCGGCCGTGCGCCTTCGTGGTGGGGTTGTAACCGGGCAGAATCATGCGCTGCGGCCACGAATAATACATCTCGCCGGTCTGCGCGGTCTTGGTCAGGTCCACGACCACCGGGCCGGGGCGGCCCGAACGGGCGATATAGTGCGCCTCGGCGAGCACGCGGGGGATATCCTGTGCGCGGGTCACCAGATACGAGTGCTTGACGACCGGATAGGTCGCCCCAACGATGTCCGCCTCCTGGAAGGCGTCGGTGCCGATGGCGTTCACGCCCACCTGACCGGTGATCACGACGAGCGGCACGGAATCCATGTTCGCGTCGGCGATTGGGGTGATCATGTTCGTCGCGCCCGGGCCGGACGTGACGATGCACACGCCCACGCGGCCTGTCGCCACCGCATAGCCTTCGGCGGCATGGCCGGCGGCCTGCTCGTGGCGCACGAGCGTGAACCGGAACTTCGTATCGTCGTTGATCGCGTGGAACACCGGCAGGATGGCGCCGCCGGGCAGGCCGAACACGTCCTGCACGCCCAAATCCTCCAGCGCGCGAATCAACGCCTGCGCGCCGGTCATTTTCTCACCGTCGATGATCGTCTGCTTGTCTGCGGATGCGGTGTTTTTCGGAACGCCGCTGAACGCCTGCAATGGTGTGGGTAGAGCCATCATGTCCTCTCAACTCAAATCGTTCGGTCATATGCCTGGACCCGTCGCGCCTCGCGAGCGTTCATGACTTGCGTGCGCCGACGGTCACGATGCGCGTTCGCTTGTGGCTATGGCGTCTGTGATTCGTATTTTCTCAGTTTAAGCATACAGGTGACAGCATCGCGCAATCGCCGTTCACCAGTTGGTCAGTTGCCGGCCGAGCCGCTGCGCCGGTGCTTGGACGAGCCGTTCTTGCGGGCCGCCTTGAGCGCGGGCGCGTACCGGTCGAGCTCATGCCAGGCCATTTCCGCCGCGGCGAGCTGCGCCTTGCGCTTGCTGGTGCCGGTACCCTTGCCGATGATGTCGTCTTTCGGTCCGATGGTGGCCTTGGCGGTGAATTCCTGTGCGTATTCGGGGCCGGACACGCTCATGCGGTACCGCGGCTCATCCAGGCCGAGCTCGTGCGCCTTCACGGTCAGCGAGGTCTTCCAGTCCAGGGCTGGTCCTTCGGTGGCCACTTCCGCCAACGTGTCGTCGATGAGCCGGTGCACGACCTTGCGCGCGCCTTCGATGCCGTGCTCCAGGAACGTGGCGCCGATCAGCGATTCGACGATGTCGCACAGAATGGAGCTTTTCTCGGCACCGCCGGACTCCGCCTCGCCGTGCCCGAGCAGGATGAACGGGCCGACGTGCAACTTGTCCCGGGCGATCGCCGACAGGGCCTCCTCCGAAACGGCCTTGGCGCGCATCTTCGCCAGCTGGCCTTCGGTCATGTCGGGATGCAGCGTGAACAGCGTCTCGGTCGATACCAGTTCCAGCACGGCGTCGCCGAGGAATTCCAGCCGCTCATAGTTCGATGTGCCGGGGTGTTCGTGCGAGAACGAACGATGGGTGAGCGCCTGTATCAGCAGATCCGGGCTGATGGTGACGCCCAGCGCGGAGAACAGCTCTTCGCGCGGTTCAGGTTCAGTCATGTTTTTCTCCTTGTCCACCGTATCCGGCCGCACGCGCACGCCCTGAACGCATACGCGCAGTGTCCGGATGGCAATATGCGACAATATACGAAGACCCTGCCACCCGTCGATGGCAGGGTCTTCATTTCGCTATCGGCATTCGGCTGCGATCACTTGGTGTGAGCGGAGCGAATGGCTGCGCGGTACACGCGGCCGCGGTAGGAGCCGCAACTCGGGCAAGCCATGTGCGGCAGCGCCGGAGCGCCGCAGTTCGGGCATGCGATGGTCTGGGCGGCGGTAGCCTTCCAGTTCGCGCGACGCGAGTGCGTGTTGGCGCGCGAGGTCTTGTACTTAGGCAGTGCCATTTGTTATTCCTCTGTTTCGTTCGAACAATTGAGCTTAAGCGTACGGTATCTTAACGCATCGCCCGTACAACGGCATGTCGCGGCGTCGCGCGAGCAGGTTCCCAGACCCGCACGCCGATCGCCCACCGTTACTTGTCGCCGTGCTCCTCGGCCTCCAGCTGGGCCTTCAACCCGGCCAGAGCCGCGAACCGCAGATCGGTCACGTCATGATGATGGTCCGGGTGCTCGTTGAGGTCGACGCCGCACTGCGAGCACAGTCCCCGGCAGTCCTCGCGGCACAGGGGCTGCAATGGCAGCGCCTCCACCAGCGTGTCACGCAGCAGCGCCTCCAGGTCGGCGAACGCCCCGTCTCGGCTCAGCGGATACACGTCCTCGGACTCGTCCTCCCCCGCGACGATCTCCACATCCTCGTTCTTGAGCTTGCCGTGCGAGCGGGCCTTCGCGCTCTCCTCGTAGGGGAAGAACGCGACGACGTCCACACCCCAATCGCGCTTGATGGGCTTGAGGCAGCGTGTGCACTCGGCCGCGACGGGCGCTTCGATGCGAGCGGTCAGCACCAGGCCGTCGACTATCGAGTCGAACGAGCCGTGCACGCTGACGTCCGCGCCCTCCTTCACGCCGATGACCTCATCGCCGATGCCGCTCGGCGCGGGAAACACCGCGTCCACCGTCTTGGACTGCCCCGGCCGCGACGCCACCTGCGCCACGCTGACCGCCCATGCGGAATCCTCCGGTCGTGCCATGCAAATCTCCTCCCTGCTGCTGCCGCGCATGCTGTTGCGCGTTCCGTTACACTCCGGCGCGCCCCTACTGCGCTTCCGGATAATCGTTGATGTTCAGGTGCGGCATCTGCTCGCCCGCCGCGCGCTGCCGTTCCTCAAGCACGTTGAGTCCTGCCTGCACGTCGTGACTGAGCTTGCCGAGCTGCTCCTGCAGGCCGGTCATCACCGTCGTGCAGTACTCGTCGGCGCCATTGGTCAGATGGTCGGCACGCGCCTGCGCCTTGTCGAGAATCGCACGCGCACGCTGCCGCGCCTTGTCGGTGATGTTCTCCTGGCCGACGAGGATCTGCGCCTGCTTGTTGGCCTCGTCCAACGTGTCGGCGGCACGGCTCTGCGCCGACGCGATGATGGCGTTCGCCTGCGTCTGCGCGGATTCCAAGCGCCGCTCGGCCTCGCGCATCAGCGCGGACGCGCGCTCCAGCTGCACCGGGAGCATCCGCTTGAGCTCGTCCAGCTGACCGGCGAACTCCTCGCGGTCCACACGCACCATGCTGGGCGCGAACAGGCTGGTCTTCGCGGCCTCCAGCGTCGCCTCCATCGAGTCGATGATGTCATAGACGGTGGTGAACTCCTCGCGGGACTTCACCTCCTCGGGGTTCATGTCGGCCTTCGGATCCAGCGTCTCGCGCAAATCGGGGAGCTGACTGATCGGGAACGTCGGCTTGGACTGCTTCGCGTAATCGGATATGTCCGGCTTGTTCTCGTGCGTCGCAGCGGCGGCCGGCTGCGGCTTGTGCGACATTTCGTCCCACACGCTGGCAGGTGCCGCGCTTTCCGGCGCATCGTTCAGCCGCGCCGCGGCCGCATACGTGACGCTGTAGGCGTCGGTCGACTGCGCGGCCGGCTCGGTGCCGGTCGCGGGATTCATGGCGGCGCCGCCGTCGTTGCCGTCACCGACGTTGACGATGCCATCGTTCGTTGATTCATCCATGCTGCATCTCTTTACTTTTATTCCGGTCACGTATCAGCGACCGGAAAACCCAGACAATATCATATGGGATTCGCGTCGCGACGTCACTCACCACGCTCATGGCTCAACGCCTCGTCCAGCATCGGCACCACGCCATCAGGCACCATGCCGGTCACGTCGCCGCCATGCCGGGCGACGTCCTTGACGATGGAGCTGGAAATATGCTCAAGCACCGGGTCGGCCGGCAGGAACAGCGTCTCCACCTCTGCGAGCTTGCGATTGACCAGGGCCATGCCCAGCTCCGCCTCGTAATCGCCGTTCTGCCGCAGGCCCTTGACGATGACGGTGGCACCGATCTCCTTGCAGTAGTCGGTGATCAGGCCGGTCGTGGACGCGACCTTGACATCGGGGAATCCGTCGTGGTCGAGCGCCTGACGAATGATATCCACTCGCGTATGCGCCGGGAACATCGGGGTCTTCGCGGCGTTCACGGCCACGACCACGTGCACTTCGTCAAAAAAACGGGCGCACCGCTCAATGACATCCAAATGTCCCGCGGTCACGGGGTCATACGATCCTGGGCATACTGCGATAGTCATATGCATAGCCTACCGCGAATCGCCGGACAGTCCGTATACGAGCGAGCCGGGGCTCAGACGCCGGACATGCAGCGGTAGCATGCGGACATTATCATGAATCTATGCCGGCGGAAGACAGACCGGCCATTCGCCGCTATGATGTCGTCATGGATGAAGGAATGGAGTCGAAATGTCATCTGAACCGTCAACACAGCTAAAGCCGACATCCGCCGTCGCAGGAGGGATCGCCGCGGATCTCGCGGATCCGGTGTCGCCGCTGTCCACCCCGGACCAGGGCACGGGGACGGCGGTGCTGGAGCGTCCGGAAACCGAGGAGCAGACCGACCGTTCCGACAATGGCGACGCCGACCGGTTCGCGCACTATGTGTCGCGCGATCGCATCGCCGAATCGAAGCTCACCGGCCGGCCCGTGGTCGCGCTGTGCGGCAAGATCTGGGTGCCGAAGCACGACCCGTCGCAATACCCCGTCTGCCCGGACTGCAAGCGCATCTATGAAGAGATGATGAAGTAAGGTCGCGCGCCGCGATTACTCCAGTTTTTCGGACAATTCCATCCATTCGGCCTCCAAGGCGCCGGACTCGTCGGAGACGGCCTGAAGCTGCCCGTTGAGCTTGTTCAGCCCCTCATAGTCGCTCGGATCATGAGCGGCCATATCCGCTTCGAGCGCGGTCTTCTGCTCCTCCAGCTTTGCGAGCTTGCGCTCGATGGCGGAGATGCGCTTGCTGGTCTCGCGGAATTCCTTGCCGCTGAGCTTGGGGGCGTCGTCCGCCGTGGCAGTGACGCCGGAGTCGGCCGGCTCCTTCTGCGAAGCCGATACGCCTGCCGGCGCTGCGGTCTTCGCTTTTTCGATCATGTCGAGATAATCGTCGACGCCACCGGGCAGATGCCGCACCTTACCGCCGATCAGTGCGAACTGCTGGTCGGTGACGCGCTCCAGCAGGTACCGGTCGTGGCTGACGACGATCAGCGTGCCCGGCCACGTGTCGAGCAGATCCTCCATGACGGCGAGCATATCGGTGTCGAGGTCGTTGCCGGGCTCGTCCATGATGAGCACGTTCGGCTCATCCAGCAGGATCAGCAGCAGCTGCATGCGGCGCTTCTGCCCGCCCGACAGGTCGCGGATCGGCGTCATCAGCTGCGCGGATTCAAAGCCGAGCCGTTCCATCAGCTGACCGGGCGTGACTTCCTTGCCGTCGACGATATAGCTGGGCTTGTAGCGGGACAGTACTTCCTTGATCTTGTATTTGCCGAGTTTCTCCAGCTCGTCGAGCCGCTGCGAAAGCACCGCGAACTTCACGGTCTTGCCGATGTTGACATGCCCGGCTGTCGGCGTGAGCGTGCCGTCGATGAGCTTGAGCAACGTGGATTTGCCGGCGCCGTTCGCGCCGACGATGCCGAAACGGTCACCGGGGCCGATCAGCCAGGTCACGTCGTCGAGAATCTTGCGACCGGCGACGGTGATCTTCTGCGCCGCGGAGGTGACCTGCGGCGCGACCGACTCCTCCGTGACACCCTTACGTTCCGCGAGCGCCTCCGCCTTCGCCTTGGCTTCCGCTGCGGCCTGGATGGATTCCGGCACGCCGGCGTCCACGAGACGCGGGTCGGCGAGCGTGTCGACGGCGACTTCGGCGGAACCGGTCACGCGCGGCTCCGAGTATAGGGAGGGGACGATATCGATCTGAGAGGAGGAGGCGGGGGCCTGATCCGCCGCCGTGTCGTCGGTCGGCGTGACCGGCTGCTCGCCTTGGCTTTTCGCGAAGATCTGCGTGACGTCGATCAGGTCGACGACCTGCTTGCCCAGGCGCGACGTGGCCATCTGCTTGAGTTCGACGGCGTTGCGCATGGGCGGCACGTCGGCGATGAGCTCCCGCGCGGCCTTGACATGGAACTTCTGCTTGGTGGAGCGGGCGCGGGCGCCGCGCGACAGCCAGGCGAGCTCCTTGCGCGCGAGGTTGCGGCGCTTCGTCTCTCGCACATCGGCCTGTCGGTCGCGCTCCACGCGCTGCAGCATGTATGCGGAGTAGCCGCCTTCGAACGGGTCGATCACGCCGTCGTGGACCTCCCACATCGACTCGCACACCTCGTCGAGGAACCAGCGGTCGTGGGTGACGAGCAGCAGCGCCCCCTGCCCTTTCGACCAGCGGTTCTTGAGATGTTCGGCAAGCCAGTGGATCGTCACGACGTCCAGATGGTTGGTGGGCTCGTCGAGCGCGAGGATGTCCCAATCCTTGAGCAGCAGCCGGGCCAGGTCGGCGCGGCGTCGCTGGCCTCCGGACAGCGAGCCGACGCGGGCGTTGAGGTTGATGCCGCCCAGCAGCGCCTCGACGATCTCGCGCGACTTGTTGTCGGCGGCCCACTCGTAATCCTCGCGGCCTTCCAGCGCGGCCGCGCGCACGGTGGCGTCGTCGTCCAGCGGGTCGCGCTGGTCGAGCATGCCGAACGTCAGTCCGCCGCGCTTGGTGACTCGCCCGGAATCCGGCTCCTGAGTGCCTTTGAACAGGTGCAGCAGCGTGGATTTGCCGTCGCCGTTGCGGCCGACGATGCCGATGCGGTCGCCTTCGAATACGCCCTGCGTCACATCGGTGAAGATGGTTTTGGTGGCGAAGGCGAGTGAAACGTGTTCCAGTCCAAGGTCATAAGTCGGCATGACTCACCAATGTAGCGTCAGCGGTGGGCATCAACGTCCGAACCACCATACGCCCCCGCTGGCTCGTCATGTTCGCCCCCGCTGGCGGGGGCGAACTCGCAGTTCGCTAGCGCAGGGATTGGGCGTAGGTGTTGCAGCGGGCGGCGAATCCGCCGAACACCTGCTCGGCCAACGGCTGCAGGCGCGGATTATATTCGGCGAACGCTTCGCGCAGCTGCGACTTCGATCCGCCCACCGCCTTGAGGTCCTTGACCATCGAGGACTCATCCAGCCATTCCTCCAGCAACGTCGGCGTCACTTCGAGATGGAACTGCATGCCCAGCGCCGAGCCGATGCGGAACGCCTGCACCTTGGTGTGCTCGGACCGCGCCAGCAGCTGGGCGCCGGCGGGAAGCCCCACCACGTCATTGTGCCAGTGCAGCACGTCGATCTGCTTGTTCCACATCGAGAAGTAATTGTGCTTGTCAACGCGCTTGATCGGCGCGAACCCGATTTCCGGCGACTCGCCACGGCTGAGTTTGCCGCCCAGCGCGGTGGCGATGATCTGATGGCCGAGGCACACGCCCAGCACCGGCTTGCCGACGCTGATGGCCGCCTTGACCAGTTTCGCCTCGACCTTGAGACCGGGATACTTGTCATAATCCAGCGCGCCCATCGGACCGCCCATAATCACCAGTCCGGCGACCTGCGCGAAGTCAGGCAGATCGGGCTTCTTTTCCTTGGCGATGTTCACCACCGTGGACGACATGTTCAGGTCGTCCAGGTTGTCCAGGATGCGCCCCGGCTTCTCCCACGGGACGTGCTGCACGATAAGCACTTGCGATTGCGTCATAACTCCATTGTTGCATCACCTACGTAAACTTTGCACACCGTTTCTTCATCTTTCGTATTTCCAGCCGCGCCCGGGCGGCCGCGCAATCACATTTGCCGGGTGGTTTGTCTGATGGTTTGTCGTATAACGCGAATACGCTCGACATTATGACACAAGCCTCAGAACCGCAGAATTCCAACACTTCCGAGAACGCCGGCGTGGCGCGCGCCGCGGCCGGCCTGAAGCTGTATGACACGGCTTCGCACACGGTCTCGCGTTTCACCCCGATCAAGCCCGGCCAGGTGGGGATCTACGTGTGCGGCGCCACCGTGCAGAGCTCCCCGCACATCGGCCATATCCGAGCGGCCGTCGCGTTCGATGTGGTGCGGCGATGGATGCTGCGGCTGGGATATCAGGTCACGTTCGTGCGCAACGTGACCGATATCGACGACAAAATCCTCGACAAGGCGGCCGCGGCAGGCCAGCAGTGGTGGGCGCGCGCGTACTTCTACGAGCGGGAGTTCACGCAGGCGTATGACACGCTTGGCGTGCTGCCGCCGACGTATGAGCCCCGCGCGACCGGGCACATGATCGACATGATCGACCTGATCCGCCGCATCATCGACAACGGTCACGGCTACGTAGTTTATGACGCGGATGGCAAGCCGACCGGCAACGTGTATTTCGACGTGGCGAGCTGGCCGCATTACGGCGAGCTGACCCATCAGAAGCAGGGTGCCGCCGAGGCCGACGAGGCCGCCGCCGTGGCTGACCGCATGGGCCCGTCCGTGGATGCGGCCGGCGACGACAAGTACAATCCGATCGACCCCGCCGACGCATCCCCCGACAAGCACGATCCGCGCGATTTCGCGCTGTGGAAGGCGCCGAAGCCCACCGACCCGCAGGACGCGCGCTGGTCGACGCCGTTCGGCGTGGGCCGCCCCGGCTGGCACATCGAATGCTCGGCCATGAGCCACCGGTATCTGGACGGCATGTTCGACATCCACGGCGGCGGACTGGACCTGCGCTTCCCCCATCACGAGAACGAGATGGCGCAGACGCGTGCCGCCGGATACGAGTCGGCCGCACGCTGGATGCATTCGGCGTGGGTGACCGCCAAGGGCGAGAAGATGTCGAAGTCGCTGGGCACCGGCCTGTCCGTGCCGAGTGTGCTGGCCGAGCACTCCGCATGGGTGGTGCGCTATGCGCTCGGCTCCGTGCAGTACCGTTCGATGCTCGAATGGTCCGACCAAGCGCTGGTCGAGGCCCAGGCCGCATACGAACGCATCATGAACTTCATCGAGCGCGCCGGCGTGGCTTTGGGCGAGCAGCCCGAGCGCGCCGAGATCGCCGGGGTCAGCGCCGATGATCTTCCCGCCGATTTCGTCTCCGCGATGAATGACGACGTGAACGTCTCCGGCGCCACGGCGGCGATCTTCACCGCGATTCGCAACGGCAACACGCTGCTGAGCAAGCTGGATGACCGTGCCGACGGCGATGCGGCCCGCGCCGAGGTGCGCAGCGCCCTGGTCGCGGTGCGGGCGATGCTGGATGCGCTGGGACTGGATCCGCTGGCCGAGCCGTGGGCCGGTGCCGCAGGCGCGGACGGCAACGGCGAGAGCCGCGAGCATGATGTGCTGGACGCCCTGATCACGGAGCAGCTGAACGCCCGCGCCGAAGCGCGCAAGTCCCGCGACTTCGCCAAGGCGGACGCGATTCGCGACGCGCTGGGTGCCGCCGGCATCGCCATCGAGGACGGCCCGCAAGGCAGCACGTGGAGTTTGAAGTAATCCTCCCCGACACTGTGTGATCCGTTATGTTGAGCCCCGCCCCCCCCCCAAAAAAAAGCGGGGCTCAACTGGTTACGGTTATGCGATCGGAGCATATTTTGACGGTGAAAGCGACGATAGCAGCCCAGCATTGTCGCCAGCATTATGCCAGCAAATGCAATCAGATACCGAGCAGGAACGCCCCGGCATCATCGCGGGACAGTCATGATCATCCTATCCTGTTCCGCTCCTTAATCGAACACGAAATCGACATCCACGATATGCAGCCGCTTGGTCAGCTCCTTCTCCAAGTCTCGCTTGCACTCCACCAGATCCTCAACGTCAATGCTCTGCCCGATACCGCTCAGATACACATCAACCGTATAGTTCATGCCGGTCTTGAACACCAGTACCTGCTCGTAATCGGTGTTCTGCGGCAGATGCCGCTGCGCCGCCGACTCCACGAACGCGTTCGTCGCATCGTCGTCATGCACTCCGCCGACCAGTTCCACGAACGCGTCCTTGAGCACGCCGAACGGCTCCTTGATCGTGAGCAGCACCAGTGCGACGGTGATGAAGAAATCACCGGTGTAATGCAGGAAATCCAGAGGGCCACCAGCCGGCAGGAACCACAGGAACACGGCCACCACACCGATGCCGAACGACATCGAACCGTCGACCAGCGTGCTCTTGCACTCCGCGGTCAGCATCGTGCTGGAATTGCGGATGCGCCGGTTCTCGCGCCGGTAATACAGGTACAGTCCTAGGCAGACGGCCACGGTCAGGATCTCGTAAATCACCACGGGCCCGGTCTCGATGCGCCCGCCCTGCCCAAGCACGAAATAGTCATAGGCGACGCGCGTCACATCGACGAGAGAGAAGAGCAGCAGCGACATCGTCAGCATCGCCTTGCAGATGGCGTATATCGGTTCCAGAGCGAACATGCCATTGGGGAAGCGCTCGGTGGTGCGCACGGTGCGCGACGACAGGTATGCGGCGACGAGGCCGGACAGCACGGAGATGGCGGTGAAGGAGAAGTCCAGGAACATGGCCTTCAGACCGGTCATGAAGAACACGGCCATGCCTGCGAGCACCTGCAGGATGTTGATGACGATGCCCACGATCAGGGCTTTGCGTTCGATGGTTTTCTGGTGTGGCATAGGCGGGCCTTCCATATTGCACGGCATGTCTGCGTCGGCGTCAGCGCGGCAGTCTGCGTATAGGTTGGGTCCGAAGGATAATCAAAACAGCTCAGCGATCCAATAATCCACGGAAATTATTGCCCTTCCATGGTAACGGAAACGAACGATTCCGGGCGTGTCGGTTCGCGCTGAGCGTGCGGGAATCCCCGCCGCCCACAAGGCCAACGGTTCTGTCGCATTTCCGCCGCTCTCTCGCGTCGGTCCCACGCGCAGCCGCGACCGCCGAACGGCGCCCCGCGGCACCTCTCCGTCGCCGTGCGGGCCGCCTCGGCGGCAGCCCGCTGGTTTTCCGCCGCAACGGCTAGACTGGTTCGCATTATGGCTGCTTTTAGTTCTTTGACAGACCGGCTCTCGAATGCGTTCAAGCATCTGAAGAGCAAGGGCAAACTTTCCGAGGCGGATATCGACGGCACGATCCGTGAGATCCGCCGCGCGCTGCTCGACGCCGATGTGGCGCTCGACGTGGTGCGTTCCTTCACCGCGCGCATCCGCGAACGTGCGCTCGGCACCGAAGTGTCCGAAGCGCTCAACCCGGCGCAGCAGGTGGTCAAGATCGTCAACGAGGAGCTGACGGATGTGCTCGGCCAGGGCGTGGACCGGCCGCTGAACTTCGCCAAGAACCCGCCGACGATCATCATGCTGGCCGGCCTGCAGGGCGCCGGCAAGACGACGCTCGCCGGCAAACTCGGCTACTGGCTGAAGGATTCCGGCCACACGCCGCTGCTGGTCGCCGCCGACTTGCAGCGTCCGAACGCCGTGACCCAGCTGCAGGTGGTCGGTGAACACGCCGGCGTGCCGGTGTACGCGCCCGAGAAGGGCGTCCAGTCCGACGGGGGCGACTCGGTGTCCGCGCCGGGCGAGACCTCCGGCGACCCGGTAAAGGTGGCCCGCGATTCGATCGCGCTGGCCAAGCAGAAGCTGTACGACACGGTCATCATCGATACCGCCGGCCGACTGGGCGTCGACGAAGTGCTGATGCAGCAGGCCCGCGACATCCGCGATGCCGTGAACCCCAACGAGATCCTGTTCGTCATCGACGCAATGATCGGCCAAGACGCCGTCCAGACGGCCAAGGCGTTCGACGAGGGCGTGGATTTCACCGGCGTGGTGCTGTCCAAGCTCGACGGCGACGCCCGCGGCGGTGCGGCGCTGTCGGTGGCGAGCGTGACCGGCAAGCCGATCCTGTTCGCCTCGACCGGCGAAGGGCTCAAGGACTTCGAGGTCTTCCACCCCGATCGCATGGCCTCGCGCATCCTCGACATGGGCGATATCCTCACCCTGATCGAACAGGCGCAGAAGCAGTTCGACGAGGAGGAGGCCCGCAAGGCCGCCCAGAAGATGGCGGAAGGCGAGTTCGGACTCGACGACTTCATGGACCAGCTGCAGCAGGTGCGCAAGCTCGGCTCGATGAAGTCGCTGCTCGGCATGATCCCCGGCATGGCGCAGCACCGCAAGGAACTGGAGCAGTTCGACGAGAAGGAGATCGACCGCACCGAAGCGATCATCCGGTCGATGACCCCCGAAGAGCGGCGCAACCCGAAGATCATCGACGGCTCTCGCCGCGCCCGCATCGCCTATGGTTCCGGCGTAACCGTCTCGGCGGTCAACGGGCTGCTGCAACGGTTCGAGCAGGCCGCGAAGATGATGAAGCGCATGAGCAACAAGGCCATGGGCGGCATCCCCGGTTTCGGAGGCCCCGCGGTAGGCGGCGGCAAGAAGGGCAAGGGCAAGAGCAAGAAGAAGGGCTCGAAGTCCGGCAATCCGATGAAGCGCGAGGCCGAGGAGAAGGCGTTGCGCGACAAGCTCGCCGGCAAGGGCTCCGGTTCCGGCAAGTCCGGCGGGTCCGCCTTCATGAAGAAGCCGCAGAATCCGGCTCTTCCGGCCGGGCTGCAGGATGCGCTCGACGCGAACGGTGGCGAGCTTCCGCCCAACTTCGGCGGCGGCCTTTCCGGTCTGCTCGGCTGATTCGGCCCGTTTTTCTCTGGCGCCGGGCGGGGATGGACGTTTTCGGCCATCCCCGCCCGGCGCCAAATCATTTGCCATATCTTCGCAGCTTTCCACTCGCCGCGAATTCGCAACGGCTGCCGGTACACTGAAAGCCATTATTCACTCGTTGGAATGTTAGGTAAGGAGTTCGGCGGTGGGCGTGTTGTCGTGGATACTGCTGGCGGCGTGCATGCTATGGTCGGCGTTGCGGTTCCTGCCAGCCGGGCGGGAAGCGCACATGCCGACGATGCCTTACATGATTGCGCTGATTCGTTTTTTGTGGATACCGTACCTGGTCATCGCGGTATGGGCCGGTCTGGTCGGCTCGTGGTGGCAGTGCGGCGTCGCCGTCGCCGGCATCGTGTCGATACTTGCCATGCAGGTTCCGTATTGGACGAACATGCCACGGGAACGATGGCACCACCAGCGTGGAACATCCCATGAAACAGCGTCAGACGACCATCGCCAGACCGCGCGATCCGCCGACGCCGAGCCGACCGCGAACCCGCCGCAGGCGAGCGGCGACACCTACCATCTGATGACGTTGAACTGCCGCTATGGCAAGGCGAGCGCCGACGCCATCATCGCGGCCGTGCGGGAACGACACATCGATGTCCTCGCGCTTCAGGAACTCAGTACGGATCTCATCAAGCGTCTTGAGCGCGGCGGCCTGCACAGGATCCTCCCCTATCGGCAGCTCGGTATGCCCCGCGAAAAGACCGACAACGGCGGCTTCAACGGCATCTGGTCGCGCACCAAGCCGAAACGCGGCACGCATGGCATTGTCTCGATACCTGCGGCCGACGTGCCGGGCATCATGCTGCAAACCGATGACGGCACCTCCGTGGCATTCGCATCCGCGCACACCAAATCGCCGATGCGCGGCTGTCGGGAATGGTCAGACGGCATCCGGTCCCTGAGCGCGCTGGTTCCGATGCCGCGCAAGTCGGTCAGCGCAGGCACTGGCCGCGAGGAACGTGCCACCGGCTCGAAAGCCGGACGCGGCGGTGGTTCCGCATATCCCGACGTCGATATCGCGGTGCTCATGGGCGACCTCAACGCCGATATCGACCATGCCAGCTTCCGCGAGCTGCTGCGGTCCGGATTCCGCGACGCCGCACTGGCACAGGCTCGCGGACATGTCAATACCTTCCCCAGTCAGGTGCCGTGGCCGCGCATCGAGCTCGACCACATCATGGCCGCGACGCGAGAATCCGCGTCAGGCTCCGCCGCCGAGCCGGCACGAGCCGTCGCGTTCAGCGGCGTCGAATCATTCGTCGTGGAAGACACCGACCACCTCGCGCTGACCGCCACAATGACTATTTGAGCGGCATGCCGCACGGACAGCATAGCGGATATGCGTCACTGAGCGCGCCCACCGTCACTGAGCGCGGGCACACTCACAGTGACGCACCCACAAAACCCTTGCAATCACTGGATTTCCGGGTTGCGTCACGCTGTGCGGGCGCACGCAGCGTGACGCAACCCGCTCACAGTAACGCAGAATGGCCGAGACGGCCCGCCCCCGGCACGTCAAAACAACAATGCCGCATGGGCTCCCGTAGAAGTCCATGCGGCAAGGCTTGGATTGCCCGACTACAGCACCGCCATCGCGAAATCCACGAGCAGCTTGATGCCGTACAGGACGATGATGCCGCCGCACACGCGGTTGAGCACGCCGATGATCTTCGGATTGAACTTGTGCGCGAACGCGTTGACGACGAGCGTGACGCCGAGGAACCACATCACTGAAGCGGTCTCAACGCCCGTGATGAACGGGGTGGCCTGCTGCGCGCTCAGCGTAGCCGCAAACGCACCGAGCATCAATGTGCCGTCGATGATGGCCTGCGGGTTGAACCACGTGACCACGCACGCGGTGCCAACGGTCTTCAACAGTCCACGCAGACCGAGACGCTTGGCAGGGGCTTCAGCACCAGCGACCGGACTCGCCGTCGAAGCAGTCGCAGCAGCAACCGCACCAGCCCCAGCGCCGTTCTCGGAAGTCGACTTCTTCTTCGGCAGCAGCAGTCCCAGACCGATGCGCACCACGACGGCGCCGCCCAGGCCAAGCACCACGGTCTGCAGCCACGGATGCGCCTGCATCAACGCGCCGATGCCGAAAAAGCACGCCAGCGACAGCACGATATCGAAGAAAATCACGATCACCGCAGTAATCAACGCGTTGCGACGCGTACGCGTCAACGCGGAATTGATCACGAACAGATTCTGCATGCCGATTGGCGCGACATACGCCAATCCCATCGTCAAGCCCTGGAAATACAGACCCATCATCACTCCCGACAATCATTTGGTTGGGTCATCACCACCCAACCAAAACCAGCCAATATGCCATCAGCTGGATTTCCTCACGCGGATTGCAAGTTATACAAGATCCGCCTTATTCCAACACCTTTGCCATATTCTACAGATTCGATTACACTTGACAACCAGCCAAGAACAGAGCAATGCACCCAACCAAAAATCAGGCATCATGACACGCAGCACACCATTGGACATCAACTGGGAGCCGAACCGCAGCAGCGGCGAGCCCATAACCGAACAGATCGTCGGTTTCATGTGCGCCCGCATCTCAAGCGGCGACTGGCCGATCGGATCAAGACTGCCCAGCCAGCGGGTACTGGCCGAACGCTTCGGCGTGAACCGGTCCACCATCATCGCCGCGATCGGAGAGCTCGCCGACTACGGCATCGTCGAAGGCCGGCACGGCGCCGGCACGCGCATCGCCAGCAACACGTGGTCGCTGATGCTGCCGGGCGCGCCGGACTGGGCGGATTACGTGTCGTCCGGGTTCTTCAAGGCGAACAACGACACCATTCAGACGATAAACCGACTCGAATTCGACCGGTCGAAAACCCGTCTCGGCACCGGCGAGCTCGACCCGCGGCTGTTCCCCCGTGACATGTGGCGGCGCGTGGCCGGCGAAGCCGCGGCCGAGATAAGCTCGCTCGGGTATCCGCCGCCGGAGGGCCTTGACGTGCTGCGCGAGGCGATAGCGGCGCACATGGAGGCGTGGGGCATCAGCTGCACGCCCGGGCAGGTCCTTGTATCATCCGGCGCATTGCAGGCGTTGCAGATGATTTCGGTGAGTCTGCTGTCGGCCGGATCCACGGTCTATGCGGAGGCGCCGAGCTACATCAAGTCGCTGCAGGTGTTCCAATCGGCCGGCATGAAACTCGCCGGCGTACCGATGGACGAGCATGGCCTTGACGTGGATGCGCTGGGGAGGCTGATGGGCGGCGGGTCGCAGTCCGAGGGGATGACGGCGGCGGTACCGTCCGCCCCGCAGACCTCACTGCCGCCGCGGGCCAAGGCCACGCGCGAGAACGACGCGGTGCTGTATACAATCCCCACCAACCACAATCCCACGGGCGTCACGATGAGCGAGCCACGCCGTCGGGCGCTCATCGCCTCATGCGTGGCGAACCGGTTGCCGATCATCGAGGACTGCGCATACCAGGACCTCATCTTCGACGGGGATACGCCGCACACGCTCAAATCGTTCGATGAGACCGGCATGGTGATTACGCTGGGCAGTGCGTCGAAGGCACTGGCGCCGGGACTGCGCATCGGCTGGATCGTGGCGGACGAGCGCATCGTGCAACGGCTGGCCGACGTGAAGATGCAGATGGACTACGGGGCGAGCACGCTGAGCCAGTGGGTGTTCGCGCGGTTCCTGTCCAGCGGCCTGTATGACGAGTACATGGTCTCGCTGCGCATGCAGCTACGCCGGCGGCGGGACGCCGCACTGGAGACGCTGGAGCGACTGTTCGCCGGCCGTGCCCACTGGAACGTGCCGCGCGGCGGTTTTTACGTCTGGCTCACGTTCGACGAGCCGGTGCGCACAGGGCGCCTGTTCCAGCGCGCAATCGAGCACGGCGTACTGCTCAACCCCGGCGACATCTACGATTTCGAGGGGGACAACTCGCTGCGCCTGAGCTACTCCTACACCACGCCGGAGGAGTTCGCGGCCGCCGCCGAAACCCTGGCCTCTTTGGTATAGGCCTCGATGGCGGCTTCGGGCTGGACAACGTCCAAGCAAACCCGCCGTTATCCGTCTCGAAACCGCCCGCTGCGACCGGCCAAGGTACCCCATGTGGCCGTATCTCGTTTTCAAGGGGTTGATTTCGGCTCCGCCGGACATCTATCTGCGTTTCAAGGGGGCGCCAAAACGCGATATCCGAAGTATGATCGGCGAAATACCACCGGAATCATGCGGTTCTTGGGCCACTTATACTTTGTGACCAACCCCTCGAAACGCAGATAGGCATTCGGAACAACACGAATCAACCCCTCGAAATGCAGATAGCCCCGAATCCTCCGCCAGTGAATGCCGACCAGGCTTTCAAGCATCACGTCAGGCACCTTGCGCGCCGATGTTTTTTGCCACGTCGACCCCGACGATCGCTTGCCAGCTCCAGCGTGTCGGGTATCCACCCCTATGCGTTATAATTTATCGGTTATTCGTGATGGGTGGAGCCCTCTCATTCTGCCTTTCATGAGGAACACGTGGGTTCTCGGTTGAGGTGCCCCACACACAATCGAAAATCCGCAAACCTAGTATTACAAGGAGAGCCATTTTGGCAACCAAGATTCGTCTGAAGCGCATGGGCAAGAAGTTCTACGCCTTCTACCGCGTGGTCATCACCGATTCCCGCAACAAGCGTGACGGCCAGTCCATCGAGGAGATCGGCACCTACAACCCGAACACCCAGCCTTCGACCATCCAGATCGACTCCGAGCGCGCACAGTACTGGCTCGGTGTCGGTGCTCAGCCGTCCGAGCCTGTGCTCAAGCTGCTGAAGATCACCGGCGACTGGCAGAAGTTCAAGGGCCTCGACGGCGCCGAAGGCACGCTGAAGACCGTGGAAGCCGGCCCGGACGCCGCAGCTCGCGTCGAAGCCGTGGAAGCCGAAGCCCAGAAGCTGAAGGCCGCGAAGTCCGCCGCTGACGCCAAGGCCAAGGCCGAAGCCGAAGCTGCCGCTGAAGCTGAAGCTCCCGCCGAGGAAGCGCAGGCTGAGTGATCATGCTCGCGCAGGCTGTGGAACACCTCATCAAGAACATCGTCGATTTCCCCGATGACGTTTCGGTCAAGTCCCACGAGAACGCGCGCGGCGAACTCATTCGCGTGCGCGTGAACCCGGAGGATATTGGCCGCGTGATCGGCCGCAGCGGCCGCACCGCCAATGCGATCCGCACCGTGGTGCAGGCACTTGCCGACCACAAAGTGCGCGTCGACATCATGGATGTGCGCAGGTGAACCCTAGCGTGGAGCGTCAACAACACTCTGACGACCCTCAGCAGCGCGAGTTGCTGAGGGTCTGTCGTATCGGACGCGCGCAGGGGCTCAAAGGCGAGGTCACCGTGCAGATCTTCACGGACGAGCCGGAATATCGGTTCGCTCCCGACTCCGTGCTGTACACGCGCGACGGTTCACAGGAATACGTCGTCGAGTACGCGCGCACATTCAAGAACCGTTGGATCGTTAAGTTCGAGGGCATTGATGACCGCGACGCCTCCGAGGCGGCGAATGGCATCGAGCTGTACGGCGAGGCTGACGATCCCGAGGACATGCTGGAAGAGGACGCCTGGTATCCGAAGGATCTGGTCGGGCTTGAAGCGCGGCTCGCCGAGGGCAACGGGCTCGGCCTGCCGGCCGGCCAGGTCATAGGCAAGGTCGTGGACGTACTCGACAGCGCGCAGACGCTGTTGAAGATTCGCCTGGCCTCGCCGGTTCGGGACGCCGTCACCGGCGAAGTGACGGAATCGACCGCACTGGTGCCGTTCGTCGACGAGTTGGTGCCCGACATCGACCTCGAAGAGGGGTATCTGACGATCGACCCGCCCGGCGGGCTGATTCCGGGACTGTGATTCGGCCCCGGTCACCCTTCAGTGTCCGACAGCTGCGGCTGTCGGACACTGTCATACATGACGGCGTTGTTGCCGGGCGCCGAGCCGAGTCCGGCAACAATGCGGCGCGCCCGGATGCGTAGCAAGGCTGACAGACGCGATTTATAAAATCATGCGATTCCAGTCAGCCGGCGCCGACGAACCTGCCACACATCCAGGCGTGTCGCGACGCTCATGCCGTCGGACTGCGGGATTCGCTACGCTGGAGAACATGAAGATCGATATCGTGTCCGTGTTTCCGGAGTATTTTGACGTGCTGAACCTGAGCCTGTTCGGCAAGGCGCAGGAGAAGGGTCTCGTCACCGTCACCGCGCACAACCTGCGCGACTGGACGCATGACGTGCATCATTCCGTTGACGATACGCCGGCCGGCGGCGGTGCCGGCATGGTGATGAAACCTGAGGTTTGGGCGGAATGCCTGGATGACCTGCTCGGTCTGGCACCCGCAGTCATCGCGCCGGACGCGGTATCTTCCGACGCGCACGACGATGATTCGGCCTCCGTCAGTCCGTCCGGCGCAGTCAACTCGGCGGAAGCAGCCGATACGACCGATGCGGCCGACTCGGGCCATGCAGGTAATCCGACCGACGCAGCCGCTTCCGTCACTTCCATCGTTTCCGATACCACGAGCGACACCAGTGGAGCTGGCGGGAACGCCACGCCGGTTCTCATCTTCCCGAATCCCTCGGCGCCGCTGTTCACGCAGCGCGACGCGACCGAACTCTCGCACACCGACCATCTGCTGTTCGGCTGCGGCCGATACGAGGGCTATGACGCGCGAATCCCTGAGTATTACCGCGCGCAGGGCGTCGACGTACGCGAATACTCGATCGGCGACTACGTGCTGAACGGCGGCGAGGTGGCGGTTTCCGTGATGCTGGAGGCGATCACCAGACTGCTGCCGGGCTTCATGGGCAATCCCGATTCGATCGTCGAGGAGTCGTACACGGGCGGCAACGCACTGCTGGAACACCATCAGTACACCAAGCCGGCCACGTGGCGAGGCATCGCGGTTCCGCCGATCCTTACCAGCGGCGATCACGGCAAGGTCGACCGGTTCCGCCGCGACGAAGCGTTGACCCGCACCAACGACATTCGCCCGGATCTCATCGAGCAGCTCGATTGCCGGCAGCTCGACAAGCAGGACCGCAAGACCCTCATCGCCCTTGGCTGGGAGGTCTCCGGAGCTCGTCCGCGCAAGCTGCAGTAAGTCGCTTGGCACACGTCATCAGCCACCATCCCCGCAAAAGTTGAGTCTCACACACTCAACTTTTTCACTGTGGGTAAAATCCGGGAATGTCAAGACGGAATACCGGTAGGTAGTGGCGCAAGGCAAGAGGAGGAGCTCCGAGAGGGGTTCCGGGAACGGCCACGATAGACCACACCGGCAAGGCCAGTCACCCGGCCGGCGCGGCAAGCCAACCCGTTCCACTCCGATATGCGAGGAGTACCGATTATGGCAATGTTTCCGGCTTTGATGAATGACACGATGTTCTCTGACCTGTTTGACGACCCGTTCTTCGAGGGTTGGCGTTCCGCCGACAACAGCGCGGCGATGACCCCGACGAACATGATGAGTACGGACGTGCGCGAGAACGACAAGGGCTATGACGTGGACATCGACATGCCCGGCTTCAAGAAGGACGACATCAGCGTCTCGCTGAACAACGGCTATCTGACCGTGTCCGCCCATAAGGACGAGGACAGCGGCGACAAGGATGAGTCCGGCAAGTGGCTTCGTCGTGAACGTTACGTCGGCACCTGCTCGCGCAGCTTCTACGTCGGCGATCAGGTGAAGGAGAACGACATCCACGCCAACTACCAGAACGGCACGCTGCGCATTCAGGTTCCGAAGATCGAGGCGCAGCCGCAGGTCGAAAGCAAGCACCAGATCGCCATTGAGGGCTGATGCCTGATGGCCGGCCGTACAGGTCGGCGGCGGAAACAACAGTCAAGCAAAAATCCCGTGACCGGCATGCGGAACATGCAACCGGTCACGGGTTTTTTATTGGCTCGTTGGTATTTCGCCCCACCCCGGCAGCGGGAGCGACCATTCGGCTTACAGGCCGAACACCTTCACGCGGGAGTCAACCGGCTGCTTGTCAACCGGAGCCGCGGCCTGGGCGACGGTGCCGAACGGCATCTGCGCCTGCAGCACCCAGCTGGACGGCAGACCGAATTCGGCGGCGACCGCCTCGTCGATCAGCGGGTTGTAGTGCTGCAGGGATGCGCCAAGCCCCTTCTCGGCGAGCGCGGTCCACACGGCGAGCTGCAGCATGCCGGCGGCATCACGGGCGAATCCGGGGAAGTTCGCAGCGTAGGTCGGGAAGTTCTTCTGCAGCTGCTTGGTCACGTCGGTGTCGTCGTAGAACAGCACGGTGCCGTGGCCGGCGGCGAAGGCGTTGATCTTGGCCTCGGTGGCCTTGAACGCTTCGTCATCGCTCACGACCTTGCGCAGCGTCTCCTTGACGATGTTCCACAGCTTCTGGTTGGCGTCACCGAACAGCACGACGGCGCGCTGCGGCTGGGAGTTGAACGCGCTCGGCACCTGCACGGTGACATCCTCGACGGTCTTGACGATCTCCTGATCGCCGACCGGGGATTCGGAGGTCAGCACGTACTGCGAGCGACGGGCCTTGAGTTCCTCGATGAAGTTCGACATGATGGCATCCTTTCGCGATGGCATTGCGTTTTGTTGTTTCACTGTCTTCTAATAGCTCGATTCGATACCTCGATTCGAGGCATTCCATGATTAACGATACGTGCGCCATGCGACCCACATGCCGATGTTCTCTGTCAGAGAATATTAGCTAGGTAACATTCGGCACGGCGGCGATTGGGCCAAGGCCGCTTCGGGCTCGCAGCAACGGGCTACACTCGCCTCGGCCGCTCACTCATCCGTCGCGCCCGAGGTCTCCGAGGCCTCCGACGTCTCAAGCGCGGACTCGATATACCACACCGCGGTCTCGCCATAATCGCGATGCTCGGCGAGGACCCATCCCTCGGGCGGCACGGGCTCGTCGGAACGCGCGGATCGCTCCAACACGATCGTCGTATTCCCGCCGGCGATTCCATGGGCGACCATGTCCGAGAGCAACTGGTTGCAGTCCTCGGTGGCGAACGCGTACGGCGGGTCGATGAAGATCACATCGAACGCCGCCGACTTCGCGGAGCCGCCAACAGCATCGGCGTTCGAGGCCGAGCGTGCGGCACCCGAAGCGACGTACTTCTCGGCTCTGGCCCTGATGACCCGGGCCGTCATGCCGCGCTCCCACGAACGGTTCCGCTGCAGCGCGGTCAACGTCTTGGCGATCAGCGCCGCCGCCGGAGCGGAGGACTCTACCGCCACCAGCTCCCTCGCGCCGCGGCTCAACGCCTCGACGCCCAGCGCCCCGGTCCCGGCGAACAGATCCAATACGCGGGCGTCGTCCAGCACCTGCCATGAATCCAGATGCGAGAATATCGCCTCTTTGGTCCGGTCGGTGGTCGGCCGGGTTCCGGTTTTCGGCGTGGTCAACGCGACGCCCTTGAATCGTCCTGAAATCACATGCATGACACCATTATGGCCGCACCGGCGAAACGACCGCAACCGCACCACCGGTCCTGGGTCGTACGTGCCATATATCAGACGGCTCCGATACGCGACTCAGCTTGCTCACATGCCTCATATGCTATGATGCTTTGCGGGTACCCTTGCTCGGATACTCACTGCGACCCGCGTAATTTGACCGTTTGCGGGTCGCTTTTTCATCTGGACATATCTTCGACCACCCCCAGTCGCTACGCTCGACAGCCCCCCCCCGCCAGCGGGGGCTGCCGAGCGTAGCGAGACTGGAGGCGGCCCCAGCCAGCCCACTCGCCAGCCTATGCGGCTTTTGCCGTGGCAGCGTGGGCGGAGATGCCGCACGCGCCAACGGGCACCGGAGCGTCGTCGGCATCGTCGTCGGCCTGCACACGCAGCATCGACTGATGCAACGTCAATGACAATCCAGGCGTCACCGCGAATCCCGGCTGCACCGGCTTATGGGCCGCACCGACTCCAGCCGCGACGGGCGAGGCGACGACGGACGCCGCAACACCCACCGCGCCGAGGGGAGCCGCAACAGGAACGACAGGAGCCGCAACCGCCCCGCCAGCCGGCGACACGACCACGCCCGCGCGATGGCGATGCCGCCCGGCACGAGCCGAATCCAGCACGCCCTCGTCGAACTCCCCGGTCTGCCGCGATACGATCGCCGCGCATGTGACCGCAGCGGACACGTTCGCCATCGTGCTCGGCATGCCGACGATGTTGCTGACCGGCACCAGCGGCACCAGAAGCTGCACCGGAAGACCAACCGCGGTGAACACGGTCGTCGCGGTCACGATCGCAGTGCCCGGCACGCCCGCGGTACCGATCGACGACAGCAGTCCGATCACCGCGAGCGCCACATAGCTCACCGGCGAATACCCCAGTCCGAGCGCGTTGATGGTGAACACGGCCGACAGCATCGGCCACACACCAGCGCATCCCGGCATGCCGATGGTCGTCCCGATCGGGGTGGTGAAGTTCGCCACGTCCGCGCCGACACCGACCGTGCCGAGCTGCCGTATGCTCAGCGGCAGCGTCGCCACGCTGGACTGCGTGGCGAACGCCGTGGCCTGCGCCGGCAGCACGGCCTTGAAGAACGTCAAGGGCGGCACGTGCGCCACGAATTTCAGCAGCAGCCCGTTGACGACGAACGCCTGGATGATGTTGAGCACGAAGCCCAGCACGAGAATGCTCAGCAGCGCGAGCAGCGCGTCCGCCTTGGATGTGGTCGCGGCCGTCGAAGTCGCTCCCAGCACCACCACCGCGTACGGGGTGAGCTCGACCACGTAGCCGACGGCCTTGTAGATCACGCCCTTGGTCTGCTCGAAGAACCGCTTGACGACGCTCACGTCCTTCTGCCGACCGACCGACACGATGGCGATGGCCAGCACGGTGGCCGTGATGATGATGGGCACCACACGGTTGCCGGACAGGTCTCCGACGATGTTCTTCGGGAAGAAGTTGAGTATGACCTGGTCGAGCGGCGCTGTCTGCGAGGTGAGGAAACCGGCGGTCGACTCGTCGTCGACGAGTTTGACGCCCGAGCCGATGTGCAGCGGGATGGCCACACCCAGCGTCATCACGATGGCGATCAGATTGGTGAGCAGCAGCCAGCCGACCGACCGCAATCCGATGCTGCGCAGCTTTTTCAGACTGCCGACGTAGGTGATGCTGGAGATGATCGACACGAAGATCAGCGGCGCGACCAGCGCGGTGATCAGGTTGATGTAGATGTTGCCCAGCAGGTTGAGCGAGTCGACCTGCCCGTCGAACACGAGGCTCAGGGCGATGCCCAGCCCAAGCGCGAGCACCGTCAGCAGGCTGAAGTTGAGTTTGAAGACCGCGCGCAGCACGGCGATCAGGGCGAACAGCACCACGGCCGACGCCCAGACCGCCACTGCGGTGGGATCGATGTTGGATAGCGCTCCCATCAGTCAGCTCACCTCGCCGAGGTCGGGCGGGTCGAGTCGGAGAGAGCCTGTGCCGCCGCGGCGTCGCCACGGTTGCGGCTCAGCGCCAGCGCCCCGGCGGCGGTCAGCGCGAGGCTGAGCGCGACGGATGCGATGACCGTGGCTTCGGCACCGGTGCGGGAGAGCGGCTCGTTGCCGGCGACGACGATTTTGCGGGACGGCTTGTTGCCGGCCGTGCTATCGTTGCCGCCAGCGTTGTCAGTGTTGCCTGCGACCGGATTGTTACCCGTGTCGCCGCTACCGCTGCCGTTACCGTTACCGCTACCGCCGTTGTTGCCTCCGGCGAGTGCCGTGACCGCATTGGCGATGTTCTTCGTGGCGGTGTCGGTCGCGCTGATGGTCGCCTTCTTGTCGGACACGGTCTTTTCGGCCGCGGCGAGCGTCTTCTTGAATGCGGCGACCCGGTCGGCGGAGTAACCGTTCAGGCTCACCGTCTTGGCTTGTGCGATTTCGCCGCGCAGGTTGAGCAGGGAGTAGAAGTGGTCGGCCTGGGCGATGTATGCGTCACGGTCGTTGTTGACCTTGCGCCCGTAGTTCTTCGCCGCGCTCAGGTCGTCACCGGTGATGGAGAATCCGCCTTGGATGATCGCCTTGTCGTCGTACGTGGTGCCGTACCAGTTGAGCATGTATTCCCTCGCCGTGGGCTGCGGCTTGGCGTCGACGTTCGCGGTCTTGCCGTGGTAGTCCACGACCTCATCGGTCACGGGGCCGGCCGGCTGGTCGGTTCCGGGCAGCTGGGCGGCGTTGTTCTTGTTGTAGTGCAGCAGCAGCGGCACCTGCAGGCGGGTCGCGCCGACGCCCTTGGAATCGACGACGCCGTGGCTGCCGTCCTCGGTCACGAGGTTCGGCAGGTACGTGTTCACGAGATGCGTGTACAGGTCCGACAGCGGGTGGCTGCCGTTGTTGTAGTTGTCGCGGATGTGGAACGGCGAGCCTTTGCCGGACGTGCTGTCGAGGATCGTGTCGAACGTGTACACGTGCTTGATGCCGTATTTGCGGGCTTCCTGGTTCACGTAGCGGATCGTGGCGTATGTGTTGCCGCACCAGGTCGCGCCGAAGAAGATGTAATGGTTGCCTGGCGACTGCAGCAGCTTCTCCAGTTCGCCGTACGTCACCGATATGAGCGAGAAGTCCTTGTCCTCGCCCTGCTTGAACACGCTGGCCGCGCCGGCCGAGACGTTGTTCAGGTAGTAGTTGGTGTAGAACTGGCCGTTGGTGCGGGTCGCGGCGTTCTTCGCGGTGCCCAGCACGCGGGTCAGCTCGGCGCTGTCGGCAACGTTCGCGGTGGATGCGAGCACCTTGTCGCCGGTGTTGTCCTTGTTGTAGGTGAACAGGGTCGGCAGGTCGACGACGTTTGCTGTGTTCTTGCTTTGCAAGTCGGTCAGGCCGAATTCGTCGATGGTCTGCTGGAACCGCTTGGCGAATGCGTCGACCGCGTTGTTCTTGTCGTTGATGTTGACGAGCGTGTCGGCTCCGGCGTTGTCGAGGTGCGGGTCGAAATTGTAGATTTTCTCGATGCCCTGCGCCTTGGCGGCGGTGTTGATGGCGGGCAGTGCGGCCGTCGTCGCGGAGTCCCACGTGCCGCCGATGAGTATCACGAAGTTGCCTTTGCCGTAGCGCAGGATGTCTTCGAGACGTTCCAGCGTGATGTTTTCGAACACGTGATCCGAAGGCAGGTTGGGGATGCCCGCGTAGTAGTCGAATGGCGTGTCTTCCTGGGATTGTGCGGCTGTTGCCGCCGTGGGCGTGGTTTCGGCGGCGGACGCGGCGTTCCCGCCCGTCAGCGCGAATCCCGTGAGACCGAGCGCCGCCGCGGTGAGCAGCGCCGCGGCTTTAGCGGCGATGGAGCCTCTCGTGAGGCTGTGGTTGGTGTTGGACATTGTTGTGGTTCCCTTCTGTATTTCTTCCGTATCGAATTGCGTTGGTACTGCTGCGCCGATGGCTCAGCGGGACGATGGTCCGTCGACGAGGTTGAAGTCATACCGTGCGGTAGGAGCGCCGCCGCTGTCGGCCACGTTGAGACTCGCCGATGGCCCGGCGGATGGTCCGTTCGCCGGCGATGCGATGGGCTGCAGCACTTCGGTCGGCGCACTCGCGTCGGCACGGGCTTCGGTTGCGGCAATGGCGTTCGCCGTCGTCGCGGGGGCCGGCGTCGCGCCGTCTGCGATGTCGAATCCGTCGTCGGACCGGCCGCCGTTCGCTCCGGCGAGCGCGGGAGCGCGGCGCTTGTTGCGCACAATCAGCGCGGCGCCCAGCGTGCCGATGACGGCGAGCGCGATGACCACGCCGGCGACGATGCGCACCACCGGGCTGGTGGTTTCGGCCCGATCGGTGACCGGAGAGGCCTGCGTGGTGGTTTCCGCCGTATCAGTGCCGCTGTCGGTGATGCCGGATTCGGTCGTGGTGGTCTCGCCGCCAGCGGTGTCGGCGGTGTTGTCATCGCTGTTCTTCCGGGAGGCCGCGTCCTTCGAGGTCTGAGTGGCGGTGGCATCGGCGTTCGCGGCCGTGTCGCCTGTGATCCCGGCTGTGCTGCCCGTCGTGCTCTGGCCGGACTGTGTGCCGGTCGACTGCGCGGGCTGCGACTGTTGCGCGGTGGTGTTGCCCGTGGAGGGCTTCGTCGTCTGGGTGGCCGGCGAGCCCGAGGACTGCTTCGCCGGGGCCGGGGCCGATTGCTTCGGGTTGCTCGGCTTCGTGGCGGGGGCGGGCGTCGCCGGCTCCTCCTTCTGGGCGTGCTCCTTCTTGTAGTTCGCGCAGTAGCTGTCGAACGCGGCCTTCTGCGCTGAGACGTCGATGCCGCCTCCGGGGTTGGAATCGTAAGCCGAACCGCCACTGGAACAGCAGGCGACCGGATTGTAGTTGGTCGAGCACAGGTCGCACACGTCGCCGGCCGCGTAGGCCGTGCCGAGCGCGAATTGCAGGCCGCCGACCGCCATAGCGCCTATCACGGCCGAGCCGGCGAGCACGCGGATAAGCCGGCGCTTCACGGGCCGCCCGTTGCGTGGCGTTTCATGACGAGCTGATGATGTGGACATGGATATTCCCTTCTTCTTGTCTTCCGCGCCGTTTTTGGATACGGCGCGGCGGTACAGTCTGGTGGCGGCGAATCGCGATATACGAAAACCTGCGATGCGGCAGAATCCGCATCGCCGCGAATGATCCGGCAACCGTCGGCGTAATCTGCCGGGAGTGTGAGGAATCATGCCGGACGGCGAATCACAGTCATCGCGATCGCGCCGGCAAACATCCGAAACGGACTATCGAGCGGTCTCTCACCGCTCGCGCATGATCGGCAGTCCGCCCGACAGTGAGCCGACAGCCGATGCCTTCACGCCTTCATTGACACACATAACGTACTCCTTGCTCGGATAAGACACCTGACCGGGGTGCCGCCCCATCATCCGGGGCCGGGCCTGTTCGCGGGTTCCCGTGAACGTTGACATCATCGTAGGCTCCGCGTCGCCGCGTTGGCAAACCCGCGGTTATACATAGTTGTTATGGCCTCGTATCAACCCTATATTTGTTCACGATGACAGCGGCGACAACCGTTATGGCGAATATCACGACATTGCCGATGATCAGCAGACGGTTCATCGTGTACAGCAGCCATGCGATCAGCAGCAGGTCGACGAGCAGCGCGACGATGCACAACGCCGCGAGCCCGGATTGCGGCACGCGGCCGAGCAACGGCAGCGAGCGGAATGCGCAGAGCGATGAGCCGTCGCGCAGTATCAGGCGCAATGCGGCGACGGCGACCATCGCCTGCACCACGATCATCAGAATCGTGACGCTCGACGACACGGTTTTCGCGGAATTCCCGGCGATCAGCGGGCACTCCGCGGCGATCATGCCCACCGAAAGCAGGCGCACGGGAGCGCCGGTCCGAGCGGAACGCTCTCCCAGTTCGCGCGGCAACCATCCGTCCGCGCAGGCCGAGGCGACCGGATACGCCATGCAGCCGACTGCGGCATTGAGCGTGGTGAGCAGGGCGAACGCGGAGCCGCCCACCACGAACGCGACCGTCACCGGAGCCGGGACGAATGCAGACAGGCTGACGGCGAGATCCCGGTTCGCGACCTGGGCTATCGGCAAGGCGCCGGCATCGGCCACGCAGATCAGCGCATACGTCACGACGACCAGCAACAGCGAGACGCGCATCGCGCGGGGCACCGTCACCCGCGGACGGTCCGCGACCGCGGCATAGTTCGCCACGCCGGCCACCCCGTTCATCATGAACGTCATGTACACGCATGCGAACAGGAACGCCAGAGGCGAGCCGAGAAACGTGTAATGCGCGAGATTCGCGAGCCGCACGTGCGGCATTGTCACCGCAACGTACGTGCCCAACGCCGCCGCGAGCAGCACGGCCATCACCAGTTGGGCGATGGCGGCGATGCGGGCACCCAGCATGTGCACGCCGAGGAACAGCGCGACGACCAACGCCGCGGTCAGGCGTGTCGGCAGCGTGGGCAGGCCGAGCAGCTGCGCCGCGGACAGCGCGTACGCGGAGATGTCGAACACCAGAAAACACAGGATATAGGCGACGATGCCACCGAACACGGGCGGCAGCAGCGTGCCGACCTGCTGGTACTGGCCACCCGGGTAATCGCCGGACGAGCTGGCCAGCAGCTGCGGCACCAGCGCGAACGCGCCTCCCAGGCCACCGACCAGCGCGGCGAGCCACAATCCGGTGCCCGTGATGCCGACGCCGATGCCGGCCATCGACATGACCCCCAGACCGACGACATTGCCCGCGCCAAAAGCGGCCAGATGAACCGTGTGCAGTGAACGTGATGATGCCATGATGCCCCTCCCCGGCCGAAACCTTCATGACAACTGAACCACATCATGCCGGCGATGAGAACGCCGTTCCCATATGAAAAATCTATGCTGCGTTCAAGCGCCACATTGTTCGATCGCGGATGGCGGGGCCGGGGCTCGTGTCCGACGACCCTATCCGCGGCGCATATCGCCCGTCGCGCGTCAGCTGCTGGTCAGGAACGTCTCGTTGCCGCGGGTGAAATCAAGCACCGCGCCGGCAAGCTCGACCTCGCCCGACAGATCGGGGTCATCGGCGAGCAACCGCCCAGCACGTTCGCGCGCGTCGGCGATGATCTTGACGTCCTTGACCACGCGCAGCAGTTTCAGACCGGACTTGCCGCCCGACTGCGCGTCGCCGAGCACGTCTCCGGCGCCGCGGAACTCCAGATCGGCCTGCGCGATCTGGGCACCGTCGAGCGTGCCCTGGATGACCTGCAGCCGCTGCTGCGCGGGACCGCCGTCCTCAGCCCGCGAAATCAGGAACGCCCATGAATCCGTGCCGCCGCGCCCCACGCGCCCGCGCAGCTGGTGCAGCTGCGAAAGCCCGTACCGGTCAGCGTCGAAGATCACGATGCAGCTGGCCTGCGGCACGTCCACGCCCACTTCGATGACCGTTGTCGCCACCAGAACCGGCGTGGCCCCATCCGCGAAATCGGCCATGACCTGCTGCTTGGTCGCGTCATCGTCGCGGCCGGTCAGCGTCGCGAAACGGACGCCACGGAACTGCGGCAGCGATGACAGCCTGCGCTCGATCTCGGCCACGGAATGCAGCGGCGGCCGTGACGGAGCACCGTCACCATCCTCCTGCGATGGCGCGCTGGCGGCTGTGTTGGCGGCCGCGGCGGCGGATTCGCGCCTGTAGGCGTCGGAATCGTCGTACACGCCGATCTGCAATGCCCCACTTGTATCGTCATCGCCGTCCGATTCATCGTCGGCATCGATACGCGGGCAGACGACATACGCCCGCTCCCCCGCGTCGATGCGGCCGCGGATGTGGGCGAACATGGAGCCCATCATGCGGCCGTCGTTTTCAGGCACGACGAACGTGCGGATGGGCTTGCGCCCGCCCGGCAGCTCGGTGAGCCACGAGATGTCCAGATCGCCGAACCAGGTCATCGCCGCCGTACGCGGGATCGGCGTCGCGGTCATGACCAGCAGGTGCGGCACGACATCGTTTTTGGTGCGCAGGGATTCGCGCTGCTCCACGCCGAACCGGTGTTGCTCGTCGATGACGACGAGCGCGAGGTTCGGGGCCTGGAACGTCTTGGAGAACGCGGCGTGCGTGGCGACGATGATGCACGGGTCGCCGCTGGCCGCGAGCGCGAGAGCACGGCGGCGGGCGGCCAGTTTCATGCCGCCGGTCAGCAGGATGACCGGCACGTGCCGCGTGTTCGCGTCCGACTGCGCGTGCGCCGCGCCGTCTTGTTTCCCACTGCGTGCCCCACTGTGTTTCACGGGATGTTTCACGGCCGTGCGCCCCTTGGCATCTCCGTCATCGGCAGCGGATTCGGCGGCCTTGATCAGGTCGGCCGGGTCATTGGGAGACAGGGCATCGCGGGACGGGTCATCGCCCGTCTCGACGCCGTCAATCGCGCAGAGCATGGCGCTGATGGTCGCATGATGCTGCTCGGCGAGCACCTGAGTGGGCGCGACAAGCACCGCCTGATGGCCGGAACCCGCCGCCTGCAGCATGGCCGCGACCGCGACCACGGTCTTGCCGGAACCAACCTCGCCCTGCAGCAGGCGCTGCATCGGATATTCGCGGGCCATGTCCACGCCGATATCATCGATGATCTCCCGCTGGCCGCCGGTCAGCGGGAACGGCAGTGATTCGATGAACCGGTCACGCAGCGCCACGCCCGCACAAGGCAGGGCCGCATCCTTGCGGACATTGCTACGCGACTGGAGCAGCGCCGTCTGCGAGACGAACGCCTCCTCGTAGCGCATCGTGCCGATGGCCCGTTTGAAATCCGCGGTGTTGAGCGGGTCGTGGATGGCCAGGAACGCTTCCGCGCGATGCAGCAGATGATTCGATTCGCGCACCGATTCGGGCAGGACGTCCGGGATCGCGCGGGCCAGGCCGACGGCCACGGCGTTTCCTGACCGAGACTCGGCATCCGCTGGAGCGGTTCCGGCGCCGCTGATGCCGCCGTCTTCCATCGGTTTCATTGTTTGCGGGGCTTCCGTTGCCGCATCGCCCGGGAGATCCTGCCCGGTTCCGGCCAGCAACTCGATGCATTGCACTATCGACTCATGAATGTGTTCGCTGGAGATACGAGACGACGCGTGATACACCGGTCGGGGTCTGCTGATGCGACGCAGGCCCGCTTCGACGGTGTCGGCGTCGTATTTCAGAGCGCTCATCTGCACGACACCGGAGTATTCGCCATCAGCCGGACCGGAGCCGGGAGCGACCGTCATTATTTCGGGATGGGTGAACTGCAGTTGGCCGTTGAACTCGCTCGGCTCGCCGGCGATCACCACAATCGCGCCGGAACGCAGCCGCATGCTCAGCCAATCGACATACTGCTTCTTGTACGAGAAGAACACCAAACGGGCGGCGGCCCCCGCGATATGCCGGGAAACCGCGAAATCCCCGTCATCCACCACGGCCTCGAGCCGGTAGCCCCGCCGAACGTTCATCGGCACGACCCGCATGCCGCGCACCGACGCGGAGAACGCCATTCTCTCGCCGATACGGGCCTCGCGCAGTGCCCGCAGGGGCACCGGATCGGCGACGCGGAACGGATAGTAGGTCAACGCATCGCCCACCGTCACGACGCCAAGGCTTTTGAGCGCGCCGACACGCCGCTTGTTCGTCATGATCGACGACATGGTGGTGTTCAACGTGATGCTCATACGTCCCTATTGTGGTGTGCCGGCGGGACGGCATCGCATTGTCCCCTCCGCCAGCGGATATAAAGAGGCCCCGGAGTCTTGCGACTTCCGGGGCCTCAGTGAAACGTTATCGCGCGATGTCACGCAACCACACGCTGAACCTTGCCGGCCTTGAGGCACTTGACGCACACGCGGACGCGAACGTTCTGGCCGTCAACGGTGGTACGAACCGGCTGCAGGTTCGGGCGGAAGGTGCGCTTGTTGCGGATATGCGAGTGAGAAACGGTGTATCCGACCTGCGGACCCTTGCCGCACACTGCACAACGAGCTGCCATGATGGACTCCCTTAATAACCTTGATGTTCAAGTCTTCCGTGTTCCAGCACGGATGCTTGAACACACAACTTCACAATAATAGCGCCAAACACAAACAAATGCAAATCAAGCGTGTATCATTGCGGCTTTCACCTACACATCCACACAATATCACCCGTCTTGACTATTGCCGCATCCAGCAACTCTTCATAAAATCACGGTAAAACGGTTACTGTATGGCATACGATACATGCAACGCGGCAATCGTCAAGGAGGAATGATGCTCAATTCACTTAAAGGCCTGCTTTCACGCAAAAACGACGTGCCCTCCCCCACAGTGATCTCGTTGGGACAGGTGTGGGTCGACATCATGATGGACATCGACGCGATTCCCCAACCGGGCGGATTCGCCGTCGCGAACCATACCATGCCGTCGGTGGGCGGCAGCTTCCGCGTCATGCAGGCGGCCAGCCGGATTGGGGCGGCGACCAAGCACGCAGGCGTCATCGGCAACGGGCCGTGGGCGTCACTGATCCGCAAGGCTCTCAACGACAACGGCATCGAGCACATCGGCCAGGACCGCATCGACGCCGATTCCGGTTTCCGTCTGGTGCTCAACGACAGCGAGCGCAAGACGTTCGTCGCCACGTATGGCGCCGAATCACAAGGCAACGAGAACACGTTCGACTGCGTGGAGCCCGGCGAGGGCGATGTGGTGCACATCAGCGCCAACACGCTGATGGATCACAGCGCGTCAGGCATCGACGCCTTCCTGCATCGCACCTCTTCGGACCCGACGACGCGCGACTACAGCATCGTGCTCAATCCGACCAACACGCTGCACATGGTCAGCGACCACCTGCTGGAGGATCTGGTGCTGGTGCGGCCCATCTGGTCCTGCAACCGTCAGGAGGCCCGCACGCTCGCCGACCGGCTTGGCGTGTTCGTGGACGATTCCCTGTCGATGACCGTCGGCGGCGGATTCGACGACTCGATGAAGGCGCTGTGCAACAGCCTCGGCGCCACGCTGCGCGCGCCGCTGGTGGTTCGTGCGGGGTCGCGCGGCGCGTGGGTGCGCACGCCGGGCGGCGAAGTCATCCATGTGGAGGGGTATCCGACGAAGGCGACGCACACCCGTTCGGCGGGCTCGTGCCACACCGGTGCCATGTGCGCACTGATCGCCCGCGGCTGGTCGCTTGTCGATGCGGTGAAGATCGCCAACGCGGCCGCTTCGCTGGGCATTCAGCGTTCCATCAACGGCGTTCCGGACTGCCCCGGCTATGACGAGGTCATCGCCAAGCTCGAGGAAGACGAGACTCCGGCCGAGGCCGCGAAGTAGCCATTCCTCGCAGCGTCGCCCGGCCGATATGGATTGTTGCGCAACGCTGTCGTTCCGTTTGCGTCCTTAAGTGCGCGCCGAACGGACGACTCTGCGCACATAGGGACGCAAATCGGGTGTTTTGCGTCCCTATGTGCGCGCACTTGTCGTTTCGGCGCGCACTTAAGGACGCTATTGGACCAATCACCGTGCCGATGACCGCTCAGGCGCGGCCACCCCACGGCGTCTGGCCGACAATCCCCATATCGCGGGCGAGCCTGCGATGCAGTTCCTTCGTCAACGGAATCAGATCGCTTTCCAGCGGATAATTCAGAAAAACGCTGCGGCAACGGCATGTAATTCACCCGCAACCATATGTAGATTCGTCCATCCATCACGATCAGATTCGGTCTGTACGGGCTCATCTTCAGCAGTTCGACCACGTCGGCGGGCATGCCGCCCTGCTCGCTGGTGCGCTGAAACATCTTGCGACCCTGATAGATGGTCGCCCACATGAGTGGGCCTCGTGGCACCGTGCACGGGCATACCAGGAACACGATATCGGTGCCATAGCTGGGGTTCGCGTCCGATATGAACTGCATCACGTCATAGTTGAACGTGATCCAGCCGTCCTTGCCCCATGTCGTATGCGGCATTTCGCTACCGACCGTCCTCAGCTTGGAAATCTTGGCGAACCACGCCGGAGGGAAGTGCACGTCCTCGTCCAGCGGCGTCCAACCGCGAGCGAACATATCCGCCCGCCGCGCCTCTTCGATGGGATCGGGCTTGCGCCACGCATAATAGGTGTACCAGATAACGAACGCCGACCCCGATGACGATCGCCACGATCGACGCGGCCCATTGCGCGCCTGACCCGCCCAACCCGTCCGACTCCCGCCGGCCCGCAACAATTCACCCGCAATTCATATGGAAACTTGGTATGCCGGAAACGGCACTTTACGATATATATGAACACGACGTCAGGAGTCCCCATGAACGACAGCATCGCAGCCAAACCCACCGATGGCCCGGCAGACAGTACAGCGGCCGGCACAGATCCGGCCCTCACCGCCACCGCGAAACTCACCCCGCGCGAGAAGAAATGGATCATCTACGACGTGGGCAACTCCGCGTTCGTGCTGCTGTCCACCGCGGTGATTCCGATCTACGCGAAATCGCTGATGCCCGCGGACGGCAACATCGTGTCGGCCTGGGGCTACGCGCAGACCATCGCATCGCTGGTCATCGCGCTGCTCATGCCGCTGCTCGGCTCGATTGCCGACGTGCAGGGCATGAAAATCAAGTTCTTCCTCGGCTTCTTCGGCACCGGCGTCGTCACGTGCTGCGCGATGGCGCTTCCACTGACGTGGCTGCCGTTCCTGGTCGTGTATATCCTCGCGACGATCGGACTCAACGGCTCGCTCACGTTCTACGATTCGATGCTGATCGACACCACGCCGAACGAACGCATGGACAAGGTCTCCTCGCACGGCTACGGCTGGGGCTACATCGGCTCGACCGTGCCGTTCATCGTGTGCATCGCGTTGATTTTCGGCGGCCCGGCGCTGCCATTCGGCTGGACGACGACCGGCTGCACCCGCGCATCGTTCATCATCACCGCCGTCTGGTGGGTCGCGTTCACGATCCCGCTGATCTCCAGCTACCGTCAGGAGCATTACCGCGCCACACGCGACCAGCTGGGAACGGCCGTGCGCGGCACCTTCCGCGAGCTTGGCGGCACCTTCCGCAAGATAGTGAGGAACAAGCCGCTGTGGATGTTCATGCTCGCGTTCTTCTTCTACATCGATGCGGTGAACACGGTGATCTCGATGAGCACCTCGTACGGCGCCGAGCTGGGCATCGACTCGACTCAGCTGGTGGTGGCGCTGCTGGTCACGCAGTTCGTGGCGTTCCCATGCGCGATCCTGTACGGGCGGATGGCCGGGCGGTTCGGCTGCAAGGCGATGATCGTGGCGGCGGTCGTGGCCTACATGTGCATCGTGTTCTTCGCCGCGTTCTTCCTCGTGTCGGCCGCGCAGTTCTGGATCCTGGCGATCCTCGTCGGCATGTTCCAGGGCGGCATCCAAGCGCTGAGCCGCTCGTATTACGGCAAGATCATCCCCAAGGACCACGCCAACGAGTACTACGGCTTCTACGACATCTTCGGCAAGACCGCGAGCATTCTGGGCACGTTCCTCGTGGCCACCACCACGTCGATCACCGGCAACGCCTCCCTCGGCGTGCTTTCCATCGCCATCCTGCTGGTGTTGGCGCTCATCTTCCTGCTCCTGCAGAAGGACCCAACGCAAGCGTAATGTCACCCATCAATCAGCAACAGGAACGCCGAAGCAGCGATAAAACGGCAGACCCTACCGCCCGAGCCGCGACCTGAAACAATTTAGCCCTGCACAACGCACATATTTTGACAGGGTGGTAGTTGTCGCAAATTCTGCGACAACTACCATTGGTAAATCGAACGCTATAATCAGAAACTTTCAGATGCTGAGTTCCATGCAATACCCCCTGTGACCGCAATGCGGGCAGGTAAGCTTGCGTGTCTTGGGCGTGTGTGCGGCGAATACGAACTCTCGCATACCCGGCTGGAAGGTCTCATGGCAAGCCGGACATAGGTACTGCACGCGGGAGCGATAGTACTTCATCGCCGCAACAGTGAGCGCAATCGCCAGCAGAACGGCGACCGGCAGCGGCCACCATACGTCTGTCATCACACCAATGACGAGGCATGCAATTTGCAACAAAGTCGCGGGCAATGTGATTGCCAGCATGACCAAATATGTGGTGCGCAGGGAATGAGTGGTTGTGGTGTTCATAACGGTTGCCATGTCGGTTAATGTTGACGATACGAAGTCAGACGCCGAGACCGTCAGTGCTTTGCGCAGCTGCAAGCAGTCATCAAGACGTTGCTTCTGCTCGGCGATACCCGACTGCAAGGATGCCGTCTGCTGATCCAGCAAATCAACCAGCACCCGTTCCGGCCGCTCGTCCGACAGAATCGAGCGAATCTGCTCTAGCTTGAAGCCGAGTCCTTTGAGAAAAAGGATGACCCGCATCCGCTCGACCTCTGCAGTCCCATACAGCCTTCGGCCGCCGTCGCTGATCTCATTGGGAATCAACAGACCTTTGGCGTCGTAGTACTGCACGGTTCGCACACTCACACCAGTGAGTTTGGCGATGTCCCCTGTGGTGTATCGGCTGTCCGTTTCATCGTCCATCGACATGGCCCAACCTCCTTTCACCAAGCAATATGCCGCATTACGCAACGTCACAAGCAACATATGACGCAACGTCGACCACAAAACCTTCACATATAAGCGGACTGTAGAAAGACATCGACCATCGCAATTGTGCACTGGTTCACAGTGAATACCCCGAACCAGTTAGACGGCAGAACAGAATTACAGCCACACCTGTTCTTCAGGCTTTACCTCGCCGACCACATTGGCCACACGCATGGCATCATTCCGACTCAATCTACCGGTGAACCCCTGTAGATCCGACCGGAGGAACCGCACCAGCTGCGCGCAGCGAGCGGTCGTCAGATGGGTAAGCCCGGCATGCTCATACTCGGGCAGTTGCACATCGCCCGCCCCATGCCAAGTTGGATTGCTGGTCAGTTTCACAGCCACTCCACCGTCGTCGTCGGCTTGTATGACGATGGCGGCCACGTATGGTTGCGTGATTTCGTCGGATCATCCTCGAACCGCACCCGCATGCGATACACGTCGAAGACATGCAGTTGCTCCGGAACCGGCATCAATTCCGGAATATCATGATTATTCGCCATCGCGCCACGCCTTGGGCAGTACGGCAACACCATCGGAGCCCCGGCTCGGATTCAACACCATGGCGTTCGGCACTTCGACCACCGGATATCCCTGTTCGTCGACCCCACGGTACGTAACTCCATTGGCGGCAACATGTCCCGCGTGAGGCAGCACGGGTTCAGGCGCCCTCACCTCGAACGGAATACGACGCTGCGACACCAACTGCACGCTGGCCATATTCACGAACGTATTGAAATTCAATCCCATGGAATCAAGGATGGCGTTCACTTCGGCTTTGAGATCATCATCCATGCGAACAGTGGTAGTGCTCATAATGAATCCTTTCTAAAGCCAATTGTATTACTAATGACTTCTTTTCTCAATATAATCCGTAGGATGCTTAACGCTTTTGCATCATGACCTTGACATCGGGACAATCCCACGCGAAACCAATCTCTGCCTTTGCGCTCATCAGCTGGGGAGCTCACGGTCACACTCATGCGTCGCAGACCACGAGCCTCGCTCGGCGTGCTGTCTATCGCGGTGCTGCTGCTGGTCGTGGCGCTCGTGTTCCTGCTTCTGCAGAAGGATCCGACGCGAGACTAGAGACGCCTGCTAAGAGCGGGCCGCATGCGACCCGATGAAGGCGCGTACGGTATCCATGTACTCGTCCATGCGCACCAACAGCGCGAGATGACCGCCGTCACCATGTCGGCGTGCGACGCAGCATCGATCAGCAAATCGGCCATATGCCGCTGATACGGCTTGCTCAGCAACTGCTTGAGGACATCGCACAGGCCCTGCATCAGCCGCCGTTCGCCAGACGACAGGTCTTGCGTCTTGCGCATCACGGCCCACGCCATCAGACGCCGGTGCAGCGGCATCGATATCAGGCGAAGCGTCCGCTTCCACTTGCGATGGCACGCGCCAGTTCGGCGTTCGTCGCGAACCGCTCCTGATAATCGAAGGTGATGACCGAGCGGTCCTCGACGAACCGTTCAAAATGCAGGCAGAACAGTCGGACAGCCCGATTCCGCCCGGCAGGAGCACAATCGTTGCGCGGGCGGAGGGATTGCGATGATACCGGTATGCGAAGGGTTCGCCATCCGGCAATCGCATGGTTTGCAACGGATACCGCTCACGAGACGCGGCGAGATCATCCATCGGCCGTCCTTTCCTTGCTATTTCGTCCGCCCGGGCTGCCCGGCGCCTTGTCCGTCGTCGTTGCGCCTGCGATAATCCTTGACCAGCTGGATGATGAGGCTCGCTATGCCGCACAGCACGCCGCCGATCGGCCACGGCAGCCAGAACAGGCCCACGGAGCTCCAGTCGTCATGCAGCATCCACGGCCCCAGAAACAGTAGGCACAGGGCGGTTATCGTGGCCAGCGACATGATGATGCCGCATACCGCACCGGTCAGATTGTCGTAGAAATCATGCCCGGCTGCACGCTCTTTCTTGCCATCGGTATCGGCCTTCTTGTTGTAGCCGTCGATGTCGAGCATGCCGTGCCGTATTCCGCAGTAAACGAAACTGAAGACGGCGACCGAGTACAGCATCAGCATGATCGCGTTCGGCCATCCATCGCTGATGCCCAACACGTCATCGGCGTACACAGTCACCGCTATGCCGATCAGGATTGCCGCTATACCGCCCACGATGCCGACCACCAGCAGACGCGTCTCGCGGCTGCGATCCTCATCGGTGTAGAAATCCTCGATATACGGATGGCGGCGTTTGAACTCGGCGTGCGACATGCCGCCCGGGACCAGCATCGCCAGCCCGGCGATCACACCTATGCAGATGCACAGGAACGTGAGGAAGTCATTGAGCCGCGTCACGCCGAGGATGGAGTTGCTTGAATCGAACAGATTGCAGATACCGACCGCCGCGATGATCGCCGCAACGCCGCCGGAGATGAGCAGCGCGAACCGGCGGCGATGCTCGTCGTAGCCGGTCAGGTCCTGCGGCAGGGTGGCCGTATTGGCGTGCACGGCGGGGCGGGGCGAACCGGTTCCGTACGGTGTCTCGCCGGTCGGCACGCCCGTGAGGCTTGGCTCGATGGCACCGGCCGCACCGAGATGCGCGGGCTCGTCGGCGTCGCCTATACTTCCCTTCGCGTTCCCCGCATGTGCAGGGCTCCCGGCATCTTCACCGGTCCTGCCTCCGACAGTCGTGCCGCAGCCTGTTGCCGATGCGCCGTGCGAGTCCGGCCGGCTGGTGCTCACGCTCACGTCGCCGAGCACGAGGTCGTCGAGCGTGCAGCCAAACAGATCGCAGATCATGAGCAGCTTGTCCATTTCGGGGTAGGCCTTCTCGGATTCCCATTTCGAAATAGCCTGCCGCGAGACGCCGAGCAGCATGGCCAGTCGCTCCTGGGTCATGTTGCGTTGGGCGCGCAGGTATTGCAGGTTGGTGCGGAAGCTCATCGTCAAATCCCTTCTCAAGTGATTCCATCATGTCATGTTCGGCCGATGACCCCACTATGGCACGCCGTCCACGCCATCCGCCACCATCTTACGGTTGCAATCGCCGACCATGCCCCGCAACCGTGCGCAACCACAGGTTGCATCGGCGGAATCCCGCCGTTTTGATGTCCTATATCACAATCCTCACGAAGTCGATTTTCCCCGCCTCAACCGCCGCCATGCCGTATCGAGGTCGAGCGAGCGGCCCGGCAGCTTGGGCCAGGTGTCCAATCCGTCCCCATATCTGTGCGGGATTAAGTGCACGTGGAAATGCATCACCGACTGCGTCCCATGATGACCCTTCCCGGTGGCAAGATATGCAACGAATCGTCCTCAATGATACAGGCGCGAGTATGGTACCGGGCCAATCGGGCATCAAGCGAAAGCAAGTCTCGGGATTCCGGGAATCCGCATCATGCGCACTTGTGCGGGAATATGAGTCATCCTCGCACAAACATCATCGAGAACGATTCACCGCACTATGCGTCGTACGAATCATCATCACGCACCGAATCATCGTCGTCGGGCATGACCGCGACGGTCCTGACCTCGGTTTTCAGCAGGTACTTCTCGGCGAAGTCCAATGTGGTGGACACCATCACAACCCCCTTCTTGACGTGCGAACCATTGATATGGCACCGGCGAAGCCCCTTGCCGCCGGCACCCACCATCGAAGCACGTCGCAGGGCGCGACACAAGACCGCGGACATATGAAAAATCTATGGCTCGCTCAACCGACGCTCTCAAAACTCGCAGATATAGGCCGTCATCGGGCAGCTGGGCCAGATACGGGCGCAGACCGGTACCGCGATACCAGTCGAGGATCGCCTCATACCCAGGCAGCGCATGGTAGTAGTTCGTCTCCCACACGTCGACGTGCGCGGAGAGCGGGGCGAGCAGATCATAGTATGCGCTTACGTCGAAATTGTCGCCGCCGAGATTGCAGTAGCGGCGTATCTCGCTGATCCACTGCCGCCATTTCGGCTCGCACGCGGTCTCGCGCATGATGATGTGCGGCGGCAGGTTGATGTTCTCGGTGAATTGCGCCGCCGCGATGCCGCCGGCGTTAAGCCGTCGCAGCATGGAGGGCAGCACCCGTTCATGGTTCGGCACCCATTGCAGGCAGGCGTTGGAGAAGACTACATCGAAATCGGTGTCGAGCTCGTCGAGCGACCCGGCGTCCAGCACATCGAAATCGCAGTCGGGGTGGAGCTTGCGCGCCGAGGCGATCATGTCCGGGGAGCTGTCGATGCCGAGGATCCTCGCCTGCGGGTATAGGCTCGAAAAAACAAGAAACGCCCCTCCCGGAAGGAGGGACGTTCTGTTCTGTGGAGCTAAGGGGATTCGAACCCCTGACCCTCTCCATGCCATGGAGATGCGCTACCAGCTGCGCCATAGCCCCGAAAACCGACCACCGTAGCGGCCGTGGGTGATGTAGGAATCGAACCTACGACCCCTTCCGTGTGAAGGAAGTGCGCTAGCCGCTGCGCCAATCACCCAGTGCACACCGAAGTGAACTTCGGCATCCGTGGGCGATACAAGATTCGAACTTGTGACCCCTTCCGTGTCAGGGAAGTGCGCTACCTCTGCGCCAACCGCCCGGGTCTGCGTGCCGACCGACCGAATCGCTTCAGCCAGCCGAATCTGCGAGCGGACAACGGGACTCGGACCCGCGGTCTCAACCTTGGCAAGGTTGCGCTTTACCAACTAAGCTATGTCCGCAATGTCACCTTGACAGGCAACAGGGGAATACATTACCCGACCGCCTGTACAAACGGGACAAAAATCGCGACACGCCTGAAATTCCGCGGAATCGGTCACCGCTCTTTGTTGCTGACGGGCAGCCCCCCCCCCCAAAAAAATGGTATTCACGAACAGCAGGTTGCACACACCGAACGCCACGGTGTTGGCCCGCGTGCCCTTGTAGATGCCCTAACTCATCACCGTCATCGGGATCATCCATGCCAGCGGGAGCAACGTCCATCCCAACGCGACCATCGAGATGATGTTGAGGATGAATGCAGTGAGACGCAGGTTGCGGTCGCCATTCGTCATCGGGTACGCGCCCGGCGAATACGGTTGCCGTCCGGCGTCACCTGCTGCGCCGGCGCGAAGTCACCGGTCCATTCCTCGCCATCCCACCAACGCATCAGCGAGGGATCGCCCGATGGGTCCGGATACCAGCCCGGCGGCATGTTCATGATTGCTCCCGTCCGGCTCGGGCCGCTTCGCTCCGGCTCATGCCGCTCGCCTGTATCTCGCCCGCGCCTCGCCTATTCCGCCCGTCACCTTCATCGGCCACGAATCACCGCGCCGCGCCACCGAAGGCGCGATACTGGCAAACCTGCCCCCATCGTACAGCCCCGGCCACGCGCGACGCACATAATGCGACATCATCGCGCCGCATGCTCGGTGTCCCTCCCCGACCCCCCCCCGAATGCCGCCTGTCGCGCGGTTTTTGTACCACGCTGAGAGTATTCAAGAGAGTATGACAGTAAATTCCTCGACCATGGTCAAAGAGTTCACCAATCCGCTGAAGGAACCGATCGACGACGATATCAACCTGTTTGATTTCCTTGACCGCCGCGCCCAGCGCGACCCGGACGGCTCGACCGTCGAATACAAGGCGGACGGCGGCTGGAAGTCGTTCTCCGCGACGCAGTTCCGCGACCTGGTGATCGCCCTGGGCAAGGGTCTGATCGGCTTGGGTGTGAAGAAGGGCGACGCCGTGTCAATCGTGTCGCGTACGCGCTGGGAATGGACCGCGCTCGACATGGCCATCATGGCGGTCGGGGCGCTCACCGTCCCGGTCTACGAGACGAATTCCGACGCTCAGGTGAGCTGGATCTTCAACGATTCGCAGGCCACGATCGCGTTCGCCGAGGACGACGGGCAGCGCGACAAGATCGAATCCATCCACGATGAGGTGCAGTCGCTGCGCAAGGTGTTCGTGATCGAGGCCGGCGCGCTCGAAGCCTTGCAGGCGTATGGCAAGGAAGTGAGCGACGAGGAGTTCTGGGCGCGCAAGAACGACGCCCACGGCGACGACCTCGCGACGATCGTCTACACGTCCGGCTCCACCGGCACCCCCAAGGGCGTGGAGCTGTCGCACCGCAATCTGGCGTTCCTGTGCCTGTCGGCCATGCAGTACATGCCCCGCGCCTGCGCGTGGCCCGACCGCCGTCTGCTGCTGTTCCTGCCGCTGAGCCACGTGTTCGCGCGGTTCATGGAGCTGCTGAGCTTCTGCGGCACGCTGACGTTGGGACTGAGTTCCGACATGAAGACGATCGTCAAGGATTTCGAGTCGTTCGGCCCGACGCTGCTGCTGGCGGTGCCTCGCGTGTTCGAGAAGGTGTATAACGCAGCGTCGCAGCGCGCCGGCAAGGGCATCGCCGGCAAGATGTTCCTGCGTGCGGCGGACGTGGCGCGGGATTGGTCGAAGGCCGAGCAGGCCGGCGAGAAACTGCCGTGGCGGGGGCGCCTCGCCCACGGGTTCTACGAGTTGGTGGTGTACAAGAAGATCCGCACGATTTTCGGCCCGAACGCCGACTTCGCCATCACCGGCGGCGCCCCGATGGACGCCAACCTTTCGCACTTCTTCAACGGCATCGGCATGCCGCTGCTTGAGGGCTACGGCATGACGGAGACCTGCGGGCCGGTGTGCGTGAGCCTGCCGGAGAACAATCGGATCGGCACGATCGGCATGCCGATGAGCGGCGTCACCGCGGGTATCGCGGACGACGGCGAACTGTGCGTACGCGGCCATCTGGTCTGCCGCGGATACCACAACCATCCCGATGTGACCGCCGAGCAGATCGTCGACGGCTGGCTGCACACCGGCGATCTGGGCGACATCGACGAGGACGGCTTCATTTCGATCACCGGCCGCAAGAAGGATCTGATCATCACCGCCGGCGGCAAGAACGTCTCCCCCGGCCTGTTGGAGGCCGCCGTGATGACATCGCCGGTTGTGAACCAGTGTCTGGTCATCGGCGACCGGAAGCCGTTCGTGGCCGCGCTGGTCACGTTGGATCTCGCCGATGCGAACGCGTGGCTGAAATCGCAGGGCGCTCAGGAGGAGTCCGACCTGGCGTCGCTGGCCCGCAATCCGATCGTGCACACCGAAGTCGAGCGTGCGGTGAATCAGGCCAATGAGGGCGTGTCTCGCGCCGAGTCGATCCGCAAGTTCGAGATTCTGCCCGACGAGTTCACACAAGACAACGGCATGCTGACGGCCAGCCTGAAGACCCGCCGCGCGCAGATCGTCGCGCACTACCGAGAACTGATCGACACTGTGATCTACGTGCCGAAGAAGAAGTAGGCTCACCCGGCCTGCAGTCGCCACGTTGTTTCCTGTTTGCTTGTTCCAGTGTTCGCGCATGCGGTTGCTGTTGGCTGCTCCCGCTTTGCGGTTGCAGCTCGCGTGTTCGGGTCCGTTGTATCCGTCGCGCCGGTCGTTATGTCCGAGGTCCCGTGCTTGGCCGCGGGTGACGGGCAGGTGGCAGTGGGTGTATGAGCATCCACGTAGTGCCATTTATTGTTTGCCTAGTCCTGCGGTCGTTAAGATTCACTGCGTGTCGCGTGTTCTCGGACTGCATATCTCTCGGCGTCAAGCAGGTCGCCGAACGCCTCGGCATAACCAGTGGCGGCCTGCTCAACCTCAAGCTCCCCGAACCCGACGCCATGATAGGCCGCACGCGCGGCTGGCTCCCGGAGACGATAGACGGATGGAACGCGAAGCGTCCCGGTCGGGGCGTCGGCGGAGGCAGACCCCGAAAAAACAAGTGACTGGCATACGCGGTTGGCTTCGAACCAACGACCTGCGGTTTTGGAGACCGCCGCTCTACGTCTGGTGCGCACCAAGCGGTATATGCGGCGTTCGGCGCGCCGCGGCGACCGAAATCGTCTGTGCATCAACACTAACAACCGTTCGCGCGGTTCGCTAGAGGTCGTGAGGATTTTTCGCCTTTCGCGCTCTTCCCGAGCATGCCGGCCGCGCTTGGGCCGTGCAGCCGGCTTGGAATCCAGTCGGCACAGGGTATCCGCATGGGAAGCTGCGCTGCGTTTGCGCCGGCTGCTTTCGCGCATCGGCATGACTCATTTCGCTCGCGACGCGCCGGCCGGGTACGGCGCGGATGCCGAATCGCCGGCATCGCCGCGGCGTCCGCAGGCGCGTTGACGCTGGCCACGTCGGCGTTCATGTTCCGATTCGTCCTTGACACGCAGGCGCCGCTTTCGATGATGAAACTGGTCAGGGCCGGTAAGGTTCCCGGCGCCAAGCTGGAGGGCGTGCGCCGTGATGCAGCCGAGGAGGCAAGGGCCGCATCGGTCGACGGTCGACCGATTCATCAGCGATGCGCTGGCCGGATGAGCCGTAAAGCCCGACCGGCTGGGCCATTTACGGGCTGTGGAGGGCGAACAGAACGCGAAAATACGGGTTGAAATAGCCGAAATCCGTAATTCCCCGTGTGAAATCGCCGTTTTTCGAGCTCAAAACGGCGATTTCGCACGGGGAATTGCCCAGAACGGCTATTTCAACCCGTAATTTGACGAGGATGATGGGGCAGATAGGGGGGGGGCAGCGATTGCGGTTGAACGCTTTCACTTCGCGCTGAGCCTTGCCCGGCTCATGGCTTACATTGTGGTCACATCACTGCCGTCGGAGCTGTACGAGGAACCGGAACCGCTGGAGCTGCTGCCGGAGCCACTGGAACCACTGCCGAGCTGGCTGTCCGACTCCCCTGAGCCACCATACTGCTGAGACTGTCCATTGCCGAATTGGCCGCCGCTGGGCAGCTGCCCCATGCCTCCGGGCATCTGCATCTGCTGGCTGCTGCCCGTGCCATCTTCGTCGTCGGTCAGCGCGTTCACCGCGAGCGCTCCACCGACGCCGCCCACGAGGCCACAGACCAGAGACACCACGGCGAGCAATGCCCACGTCTTACCGCTCAACGCGTGTTCGCCGCCCTTCGAGCCTTTCAGTGTCGGGACCTGACCGCCCATTGCTCCAGGCACCGGCCCCCGGCCGTTCCAATCCGCACACAACGGCATCCGGCCGCCCTGCGCGTTCGCATCTGGTGTATTCGCGCCCTGCATATTCGCGCCCTGCGCGTTCATGTTCTGGCCACTCACCGCTTGCATATTCCCCGGCTGCGGATTCATTGCCTGCGTCGGCGCATTCTGCACGTACCACGCCGCACGCGATCCCTCGCCGTAGCTCCTCGGCATCGGACCGTTCGGCGCATAGCCGGAACTGCCCGGAGCTGCCGCGAGCCTATACCCAGCCGAGCCGTATCCGACGGTTCCGCATCCAGCAGCCCCGGTCCCGGCAGCCCATTCGGCATCTCCCAGACCATCCGCACGATTCCCCGCATACTCGTCTGTACCGCCGTTGTCTGCCGCAGCCCGGCCACCATCGGCCCGACCAGCCGCGGAACCGGGCTCCACGCCCCAGCCGCCCGCCGAACCGTTAGTCACCGAACCATCAGCCACAGCGGCGTCATTCACAGCCGCTTGACGCTGCTCCGAACCGGTGACGTTCGCCGCCGCCTCGATAGCGACGCCCTCGATGGCACCATCCGCGCTGTTGCCGCTCTCGCCGCCATTCGCATTGTTGACATTGTTGCTGTTGTTGCTGGTCATGATGACTCCTTTGACAACTGACTGATGAAGTGATTGCTGATGTTGATGTCTGGCACGCCGCCATGGTTATGCCATCGTCCACGCTGTCGATGTGCCGAACCGGCTGTCGAACTCGCTGCGGTCGATGGTGTCGCTCCCGGCCGAGACCGAGGTCGAATACGAGCCGGTCACCGTGACGGTCACGTCGCCGCTGCCGGAGACCACGGTCTTGCCGTTCGCCACGATGGTGACGGTGTTGCCGTCGCCGCCGGAAGCGACGTTGAGCGCGGAAATGGTCGTATCCTTCGCCACCACCCACGTGGACGTGCCGTCGACATTCACAGTGATGGTGGCGTCGCTCGCCGTGCCCGTGCCGGAGCCGGCCGCCGCGTTGTCCGTGAGCGTCGCCGCGGCGGTGTCGAAATCAAGCTCAGTGTTGTTCTGCAGCACCACATCGGCGGTCGTGTTGGTGAAGTAGAACATCGACCCTGAGCCGATGGCGGAGCTGAGTGTGGAATCGACCGACTGGAACGTGGCGTGCTCGCCGGTGCTGGCTTCCGCGTCGCCCGAGGTGGACTGGTAGATGATGATGCCGTTGGCGATCGGATCGGATGCGGTTTTTCCGGTGACCGTGCTTTCCAACGTCGAATCCTTGATCAGGATCGTGTTGAGGCCTTCCATGCCGGCGATCTGGCTGCCGGATGAGGTTCCGGAGACGTTGTTCACCTGAATGTCGCCGGTGGAATACAGCAGCAGGGAGCCGGAGCCGGCGGTGCTCAGCGTCGCATCGGCGAGAGAGATCGATCCGCCGCCTCGATCGGTGGCGACGATGGCGCTGTGGCCGCCCTGCGTGTCCGCGGTGATCTTGTTCGCCGATATCGTGCCGCCGTAGGTCGCGTCCAGCCCGCGTGAATTGTCGGCCATGGTCTCAATCGATGTGTCGTTGACGAGCACCGTTCCGGAATCGGTGGCGAAGACGCCGTTCGACCCGGAGCTGGAGGCGGTGATGTCGGTACCGTCGATGACGGTGGTGGAGTCTTCGCCGACGGTGAGCGACACCGAGTTGGTGCCGGAATAGTCGTATTGCATGGTGTTGGCGCCGCCACCGAAGCTGCCGCTCGGCGGCTGCATGGTTGAGGCGGGGCCAGCGGAACCGGCCGAGAGGTGCCGAATCAGCACCATGCCGCCGGGGCTCGCGCACAGGCCACCCGTGAGGGCGACCATCCGCCTCGTCGCGATTACCGGCGGTCGACGCCGCCGCGAGCCGCCGGGGCTCGCATGGGGTTGCATGTCATGGGGTTGCATGGTCGTCGTCCTTTCCTTGGATTGACTCCATTGAACGACGGCTTTCCTAGCGGCCCCTGCGCCTGACGTTGAACCGTCCTGCAACCTTGCGGAACGGTTTCCGAATGTTTTCTGATGCTTTCTGGATGCTCTTAGACGGAACGCGCCCTCAAAACTCGCAGATACAGCCCCAGAATCGACATTTTGGGGCTGTATCTGCGAGTTTTGAGAGCGCGGTTTCGCCTACAATCCGTATTCCTCGCGCACGAAGCGCTCCAGCACCGGAATCGACCGCTTCACCTTGTCGGTGTCGATGCAGTAGGCCATGCGGAAGTACCCGGACACGCCGAAGCTGTCGGACGGCACCAGGATCAGGTCGTATTCCTTGGCCTTCATGCAGAAGGCGTTCGCGTCGGCTTCCAGCGCCTTCGGGAAGATGTAGAACGTTCCGCCCGGGCGCACCACGTCGAAGCCGATCGAGGTCAGCGCATCGTACAGCAGGTTCATGTTCGTCTCGTACACGCTCAGGTCGCTGGTCTCGTCGATGATCTTCGCCACGGCGAGCTGCATGCTGGAGCTCGGGCAGTTGTGGCCGGTGCCGCGTGAGATCTGCCCGCACATCGGCACGATGAGTTCGGCGTCGGTCGCCCGCGGGTTGACTGCCACGTAGCCGATGCGCTCGCCCGGCAGGCTCAGCGACTTCGACCAGGAGTAGCAGGTCAGCGTGTTGTCGTAGAACTTGGCCGGGTACGGCTGCGTGCCGCCGTCAAACACGATCTCGCGGTAGGGCTCGTCGCTGATCAGGAAGATGTCGTGACCGTATTCGGCCTGCTTCGCCCGCAGGATACCCGCGAGCCGGTCGAGCGTTTCGGCCGAATACACCGCGCCGGAGGGATTGTTCGGCGTGTTGATGAGCACGACCGTCACCTCGGGGTTCAGCGCCGCCTCGAACGCCGCGAAGTTGATCTGGAAGCTCTCGATGTCGGCGGGCACGACAGTCAGCCGCGCGTCCGCGCCTTCGACATACGGATGGTATTCGGGGAAGTATGGCGCGAACGTGAGCACTTCGTCGCCGGGCTTGGTGACGGCCCGCAGCGCGTGGGCGAGCGCACCGGCGGCACCCGTCGTCGGGAAGATGTGGCCGGCCGTGTAATCCATGCCGAAACGCCGGTTGAGGCTTTCGGCGATGGTGCGGCACGCCTCCGGGTTGCCCAGCGACGGGCTGTATCCGTGGAGCGCGACCGGATCGGCGGTCTCGTACATGTCGATCATCGCCTTGGTGAAGCTGGACGGGCACGGCACGCTCGGGTTGCCCAGCGAATAGTCGAACACGTTGTCGTATCCGATTTCGGTGCCCCTTGCGGTCGCGTATTCACTCAGGGTTCGAATGACCGATTTGCCGCCGAGCATGGCTTTGTATGTTTCGTTGATCATGGCACAACCTCCCCGTTGGACTCTGGTTTCGTTTTTACCACCGACCACGCACAACAGGGCATGTCGCCGGTTGTTGTTGGGTTCGCGCGGGTTGGGAACCGGGTATATTGACGGGTAACCGGTCACCCGCCCGGCCCTTAGCGGCTCCGGACGACAAGCATAGCCCCGCCGCGGCGGAAAGGAGGCGCACGACGCCCAACATCATCGATTATGCACGTTCCGAGACCCGCCCGTTCGGCGTCGACGCACCGTTCAACGCCGTCGACGCGCTGGTGCTGGCGTCGCTTGTCTATCAGGACATGCCGGCATGCGTGCGGACTCTGGCCGATGTCGAGGCACGATCCGGCACATTCCGCAGACGTCTGAGCAGCATCGACGTGCGCCATCCGGTGCGCTCGATTCGCCATTTGGCCGCCCCGGAGTTCGGCGACGCAACGCTGGCTTCGGTGTCGGAGGCGCTGACCCCCGATGATTTTCATGTGGAGAGCGGCCATAACGGCCTCGCCGACCCGCGCCTGACGCAGGAGCTGTACGCCGCCATCGGAGTCAATCCGCGCTTTGCCTGCGTTCGCGTGGACGCATCCGATGAGCATTTCAGCGAGGAACAGCAGATGCAGTTCGCCGCCGTGACCATGCTGCTGCCGGGCGGCACTCTGGCGGTGGCGTTCCGCGGCACGGACGACTCGTTCGTGGGTTGGAAAGAGGATTTCAACATGGCGTTTCGCTACCCGGTGCCCGCACAGCGTGCGGCGTGTGAGTATGTGTGCGCCGTGGCGCGCCTGTGGCGCGGCCCGATGGTGCTGCTGGGGCATTCCAAGGGCGGCAATCTGGCCGTGTATGCGGCGATGAACGCGCCCGAGCCGGTGCAGCGGCGTGTCACGGCGGTGTATTCGCTGGACGGGCCGGGGTTCCCGTCGCAGATCGTCGGCAGCGATCCGTATCGGAGCGTCATGCCCCTCATCGTGAAGATCGTACCGGACTCCTCGATTGTCGGCATGATTCTGGAGACGCCCGAGCCGATGCGGGTTGTACGCTCCGACCAGAAGGGCGTGATGCAGCATCTGACGTTCTCCTGGCAGGTCTCGGGCAATGATTTCGAATATCTGCCGCAGGTGTCGCCGAGTTCCCAGCTGTTCAACCGGTCGTTGAACGGCTGGCTGGAATCGTTGAGCACCGAGGACCGCGAGCACGCGGTGGACGCCCTGTTCTCCGTGCTGCGGTCGAGCCATGCCGACAGCATTTCCGATCTCATGGCGGCCGGTCTGAAGGCCGTTCCCACGATGATCAACACGTTCGTGGGTCTGTCGGAGGCGGATCGCCGTCATCTGATCGAGGCGATGGGGCTGCTCATGGCCGCGGTCCGGTCCCGTTCCTCGCGGTAGCCGTCTCGTGCCCGAACCCTGTTTCGCCAACCGAGAAAAATGGACAGTTCGCCTATTTTCCGATCATCCGCCTCACGATCCGCCCTACAATAATCCATATCACACATATAGACATAGTGCCCAATAAACGATAGCCGCACGTCACGCAGGAAGGGAACCATCATGCCGCGCCCACGCAAGGATTCCGAGATACTCTCCGCGACCGAACGCCTCGAAAACGCGTTCTGGGAGCTGCTCGCAGACCACGAATACCGCAAGATCACCGTCACCGAAGTCGTACGCGAGGCGCATGTCAACCGCAACTCGTTCTACTACCATTACGCCAGCCTGCCGGAGCTGGCCGATTCGGCGATCATGCACGCCGTGGAGCATTCGACCGTGCAGGCGCCACGCGCCGACCTCAATCCCGACATCGAATGGAGGCGCCAATGCTCCCTGGTGATGAACGACCCAGTTCAGCGGCAGCGGCTCGACCGTCTGGCACTGCTCGCCGGCAGCCATAGCTCGCCCGAGCTCATCGAGTCGCTGAAGGACTTCGGCCGTCTGATGATCATCAACGACCTCCAGCTCGACGCCGACAACCTGGATCTGAAAACCGACCTGATGCTCGACTTCACCGTCGGCGGTATCCTCGCGGTGCTGCGGCGGTGGCCGGAGCTGAGCAAGAAACTCTCGGTCGACGACCTGCTCAATGAGGATGTCGCCGTGCTCGCCATGGGAGTGTACCTGTCGATGTCGAAGGAGAACATGCTGGCCTACTGGAGCCGCATTTTCAAAGGCGACATTCCAGGAGATTTCAAAACCGCCCACTAAAGTGGCTTGCAGAGCAGTCGCCGCCGCGGGGTGCGCGACGCGGACGCGACCCTGGAGGCGACATGGATCAGATACTGCAATGGTTCGAGGCGAACGCCGGGAAAATCATCTTCCTGCTGGTGGCGATCGTCGCCGCGCTGTTGATCACCAAGGGACTGGCACGGGTGATGCGCAAGGTGCTGGATCGGACGGACATGCCGAGCGCGTCGATATTCATCAACATCATGCGCGTGCTGGTGTGGATACTGGCCGCGTCCATCGTGCTGCAGCCGGTGTTCGGCATCAGCCCGACAGCACTGATGACCGCGCTCGGCGTCGGCGGCATCGCCGTGTCGCTGGGGCTGAAAGACACCGTGGCGAACGTGATCTCGGGCTTCGGGCTGATGCTCGGCAAGGTGATACAGCCGGGCGATCTGGTGTCGGTCGCAGGGACGGCCGGCGTGGTCAAGGACATCACGTGGCGGCAGACGGTGGTGCGCGAGCGCAATGGCAACGAGATGGTCATACCCAATTCCGTGCTCAACACCGCGTCGCTGGAGAAGCTCACGCCGTCCAATGAAGGATGCGTGACGATGACGTTCACCGCGAAGGCCGGCAGCGACCCGGCGCACGTGACGGAGGCGGTGAAGCGCGCGGTGGCCACGGCCACCGCCGAATTCGCGCAACCCGGCAGCGAACCACTCGTCAAGCTCACCGGTTTTTCGCCGTACGGCATCGAGGTGCAGGCGCTGGCGTTCACGCGCGACGGCGTGTTCCTGTCCACCATGCGCGACGCCATGGCCCGCGCGATAGCTGGATGCGAGTTCGTGGAGCAGCGCGCCGCGGTCGGCGAATAGGGGTCGCGGCGCGTTCGGACTTACGCGCGAATCCGGGCACCACAGCGCCTACACACGCACCATGCAGCGTCACGTTGTGCGGGTCACGTCACGCAGAGCGAACGCACAGAGTGACGCATACTCCAAAAACGTTGAAAAATAAGGCTTCTCACGAACCGTCACGCTGTGCGAGCGCTCGCCGCGTGACGCGACCCGCACAGCGTGACGCACTTATGACGCATTGAGGGGAGACCAGGTATTGAGCCCGGCCTCCCCTCATCGCGACTCGGCCATTATGCGGCCATCACCCGGCCATCATTTGGCTTCGGTGACGTCTTCGACCGTGACGTCGGTATCGGAGCCGGCATCCGGATCCTCGGGCATGGTACCGAGTTCCAGATGCTCGCCACCGGTCTGGTCGACGAGCACGGTGTCGCCGTCGTGTACCTTGCCGGCGAGCAGCATGCGCGCCAGCTGGTCGCCGACCTCGGTCTGCACCAGACGGCGCAGCGGACGAGCGCCGTACGCCGGGTCATAGCCGGTGTTGGCGAGCCATTCGCGAGCCGCGTCGGTGACGTCGAGCTTGATGCGGCGATCCGTCAGACGCGAGGCCACCTGAGCGACCTGGATGTTGACGATGCCGCCCAGCTCCTCACGGGTCAGCGGATGGAACATCACGATCTCGTCCAGACGGTTCAGGAACTCCGGCTTGAAGTTCATGTGCACCGCGTCCATCACGGCCTTCTTCTTGGCGTCCGCGTCCATGTCCTGGTTCACCAGGAACTGCGAGCCGAGGTTCGAGGTCATGATCAGGATCGTGTTCTTGAAGTCCACAGTCCGGCCTTGGCCGTCGGTCAGACGCCCGTCGTCCAGCACCTGCAGCAGCACGTCGAAGACTTCGGGGTTAGCTTTCTCGACTTCGTCGAACAGCACCACCGAGTACGGACGACGACGCACGGCCTCGGTCAGCTGGCCGCCTTCCTCATAGCCGATGTAGCCGGGCGCGGCGCCGATCAGACGGCTCACAGACGCCTTCTCCATGTACTCCGACATATCGATGCGGACCATGGCCTTCTCGTCGTCGAACAGGAAGTCGGCGAGCGCCTTGGCAAGCTCGGTCTTGCCCACGCCGGTGGGGCCGAGGAACAGGAACGAGCCGGTCGGACGGTTCGGGTCGCTGATGCCGGCGCGCGAACGACGCACCGCGTCGCTCACCGCCGCGATCGCTTCCTTCTGGCCGATCACGCGCTTGCCGAGGTAGTCCTCCATGCTCAGCAGCTTCTCGTTCTCGCCCTGCATCAGGCGACCGACGGGGATGCCGGTCCACTCGGAGACGATGCCGGCCACCGAATCGGCGTCCACATGGTCGGGCACCATCGGCTCGGGCTTGGTCTCGCCCGTCGCACCCTCTTCCGCATCGGCCTTCTCGGCCGCGTCCAGCTGCTTCTGAATCGCCGGAATCTCGCCGTACAGGATCTTCGACGCCTCGGCCAGGTTGCCCTCACGGGTGAACTTGTCAGCCTCGACGCGCTTGGCGTCCAGCTGGGCGCGCAGGTCGCCGACCTTGTTGTGGCCGGCCTTCTCCGCATCCCAGCGGGCCTTGAGGCCGCTCAGCTTCTCGCGAGTGTTCGCGAGCTCGTTCTGCAGCTTCTCCAAGCGCTCCTTGCTAGCCGGATCCTCGGCCTTCTTGAGCTGCATCTCCTCCATCTCGTAGCGCGTGACCTTGCGCTGCAGCTCGTCGATCTCCTCCGGGGAGGAGTCGAGCTCCATGCGCAGGTGCGCTGCCGCCTCATCGACCAGATCGATGGCCTTGTCGGGCAGCTGACGGCCGGAAATATAGCGGTTCGAGAGCGTCGCGGCGGCGACCAGCGCGTCGTCGCCGATCGTCACCTTGTGGTGCGCCTCGTAACGCTGCTTCAGGCCACGCAGAATCGCGATCGTGTCCTCCACGCTCGGCTCGCCCACGAACACCTGCTGGAAACGACGCTCAAGCGCCGGGTCCTTCTCGATGTTCTCGCGGTACTCGTCCAGCGTGGTCGCGCCGATCAGGCGAAGCTCGCCGCGCGCCAGCATGGGCTTGAGCATGTTGCCGGCATCCATCGAGCCTTCGGCCGCGCCAGCGCCGACGATCGTATGAATCTCGTCGATGAACGTGATGATCTGGCCGTCGGCGTTCTTGATTTCGTTGAGCACGCTCTTGAGGCGCTCCTCGAACTCGCCACGGTACTTCGAGCCGGCAACCATCGACCCCAAATCGAGGCTGATGAGCTTCTTGTTCTGCAGCGTGGTCGGCACATCGCCGGCCACGATACGCTGGGCGAGGCCCTCCACGACGGCGGTCTTGCCGACGCCGGGCTCGCCGATCAGCACCGGGTTGTTCTTGGTGCGGCGGCTCAGGATCTGGATCACACGGCGGATCTCCTGATCACGCCCGATCACCGGGTCGAGCTTACCCTCCTTGGCGCGGGCGGTCAGATCGGTGGAGTACTTCTCCAACGCCTTGTAGCTGCCCTCAGCGTCCGGGCTGGTGACCTTGGCGCCGCCGCGCACGCCGGGGACGGCCTTGCGCAGCGCCGCGGCCGTGACGCCGTTCGCCTTGAGGATGTCCGCGCTCTGGTTCGGCGCGGATGCGGCGATGCCGATGAGCAGGTGCTCGGTGGAGACGTACTCGTCGCCCATCTGCTGCATCTCCTTCTCGGCCTGTGCCAGCGCCGCCGTCAGCTGGCGGCTCGCCTGCGGCTGCGATGTGGTGGACCCGCTCGCCGCCGGCATCTTGACCAGAGCATTGCGCACCGCGGCGCCAATCGCCTGCGGGCTGCCGCCCGCCGCCTGAATCAGCCCCTGAATCACGCCGTTTTCCTGACGCAGCAGCGCATCCATCACGTGCAGTGTCTCGACCTGCGCGTTGCCCGCGGCAGACGCGCTCTGAATCGCATCACCGATGACTTCCTGGGCCATGGTGGTGAACTTCTGTTCCATATCAACCTCCGTATGTCTCATGCGCCTTGGCGGCCGCGGCCCACGACATCCGAACCGCCCCGCACAGCGCTTTCCGTCTGTGTCTGATATGCACAACCGATTCAGCACCCATTCTATTCCCGAAAGTTGAGCGCAAGCGACTCAAGTTTTGCGCTGTTTTTGAAGCGCCAAAACGCAATGTGGATAACTCGAATCCGTGCGACACGCTCTCAAAACTCGCAGATACGAAACCCGAAACCGCCATTTTCCGCCAAAACAGTTCTCGTATCTGCGAGTTTTGAGAGTGGTCATGTTTGAGATCAACGAAGAACCGCCCCGCCGCGACTGTCACGTTCAAAACCACGCGGCGGACGCGCGCGAAAGACATCATTCCCCGCGTATGGCCCAATACGGACGCCTCGGGCGCAACCATCGAGGTGCATGGGCTCCTATGCACCTCCCCCGAGGCGCTGTTCGCCCAAATGGCCAAAGAGCTGTCCCTCAAAGACCTCATAGAATTCGGCGACTCGCTGGTATGCCGCGACCCCGCACGCAGACGGACCACTCTGGCCGAACTCAGAAAATTCATCCACCCATGCGACTCGTTCCAGGGGCAAAAACAATGCATCAGGGCACTCACCCAGATTCGCGAGAACACCGACTCCCCGGCCGAGACCCACTTGCGCCTGCTGCTCAAACGGTATGGATTCCCCGAGCCAATCATCAACGTCCCGGTCGAGGCTACGGGCAATGCCGCGCACGGTCCCGCAATTTCGGACGGCCTGCGGCCGACCCAATCTGGCCTCGCTGTCGCCCGGCTCGTGCGCTGCGACAGCACACTGTGCTGTCGCCTAGCCGCGCACGACCACGTTGCGGAGGGAACCGATGCCGGCTACGTGGACGATGGGCTCGTCGCCGGGATCGAGGTGACCGGAGGCATTCGGGGTGCCGGTCATGATGACGTCACCGGGCAGCAGGGTCGAGAACGAGGAAATCGCGGCGATCTGCTCGGGGATGCCGTGAATCAGGTTCGCAGTGGTGCCGCTTGCCATCGGCACGTCCTCGCCGTTGAGCGTGAAGGAGATCTTCGCGTCCTTCCAGTCCAGCTCGGTCTGAATCCACGGGCCGAGAGGGCAGGACGTGTCGAAGCCCTTCGCCCGCGTCCACATCGGATCCAGCCCCTGCAGGTCACGCAGCGTCACGTCGTTGACGCACGTGAAGCCCAGCACGTAGTCCATGGCCTTCTCGACCGGCACGTTCTTGGCGATACGCCCCATAATCACCGCCACTTCGGGCTCGAAGTTCATATCATTCGAATACGACGGGATGACGATCGGATCGTCCGGCCCGATCACCGACGTGGAAGGCTTCGAGAAGATCACCATGTCTTCCGGCGCGTGAGCAATCTCGGAGTGCCCGCTCTCGTGCATGAACTGCGCGTGCGCCTCGTAGTTCTTGGCGAGACCGTACACCTTGGAGGGAATCACCGGCGCGAGCAGCCTCAGCCCATCGGCGTCGAGCGCGTACCGCTCCCCTGTGGGCTTGACGGGCGCGGCTCCGAACGGGTATCCGTCCAGTTCGATCAGGTAGTCCTTGCCGTCGGCCGGGTCCTGCTGGACGAAGGCATAGCGCGGCTTGTCGTTGAGTGAAAAACGTGCGATTCTCATACCCACCAGTGTAAACCAATGCGAGTGCAATCCTTACGAAGAACGCGCATACGAAAGGCGGGGCGGCCAATCATGGCCGTCCCGCCTTGTCGGATTCTCGCGAGCTGGACCCGCTTACTCCGTGTAGCTCTTGTCGAACAGCGTCTTGCCGCTTTCGGTATGCAGGTACACGCGCACCTTGGCGTTGCCGCCGGTGTCGCAGGTTTCGTTGAGCGTCTGCGCCACCGACTTGAACGTGCTGTCCATCCCGTCAAGGCTCGACGTCATCATGTCGCCCATGCTGCTGTACGTGTCAGACAGCGTGTAGTCGTACACGAGCGTGTTGCCTTCCGCGTACGCCTTGATGCTGATGCCCATGCCCTGGTACGACGAGGTCATGCTGTCGAGCTGCGACTGGATTTCGCTGGAGTTGACGAACTCTTCCAGTGACGGCTTGCCGGAGCTGGAGGATCCGTTGAAGCTGTCGTTGTTGAGATCGTTGTTGGTGTCGTCGGCCCCGTTCTGCAACGCGTCGTCAAGGTTGTTCAGATCGTTGCTGCCGGATCCGGCGGAGTTGCCGTTGCTGGAGCTGCCGCCATTGGAGTTGCTGTCGCCCTGTGTCTGGCTGGTGGACGTGTTGGGTTTCGCGTCGGCGCTGCTGTCCTTCTTGCCGCCGATGACACCAATGGCGAACAGCACGACTACGACGATGATGGCGATGACGGCAACGACACCGGCGGTGATGCCGGCGATGAGCGGGCCGCGGCTCTTCTTCTTCGGCGGTTCCTGCTGGTACGGATTGCCGTAGCCTTGCGGCGCGATTGCTGGCGGCTGGTTCCCGTATTGCGGACCACCGTACTGGTTGGCGCCGTATGGCTGTCCGTACGCGGCGGTCGGCTGCTCTCCGCCGTACGGTGCGGCCGGCTGACCGTACCCTCCCGGAGCATCGCCGGCAAGCGGCTCACCGTACGCGGCGGTAGGCGCCTCGCCACCATACGGAGTTCCGCCATCGGGCTGGCTGAAGGGGTTCGGACCGGGTTCAGGCTGCTGACCATAAGGAGCCCCACCCTGGTTGTATGCGGAGCCAGCGCCCGACTGTCCGTACGCTCCCGGTTCCCGCCCATACGGCGCCGCCTGGTGTCCATACGGCTCGGCGCCGCCCTGCGGCCCGGCGAGCGACTCGCCGTACGCGGCAGTCGGCGCACCACCATAAGGGGCCCCGCCCTGCCCGTACGGGGCGGCTGGGGCTCCCGTCGGCGCGCCCGCTCCCTGCCCGGGCAGAGGAACGACCGGCACCGGCGGGAAAGCCTGCGTTGGCTGCGGTTCGGGCGCGCCTTCCGCGCCCGAAGCATTGTTCGGATCAACATACGGAGTCTGCGGCGCTCCATCTGGATACGTGTTGCTCATATGTCCCCCTTTTGCAGAGAGCCCCGTTGACCGGGTCAAATCATTGTTACCGCAACCGGCCACATGCAACGCTGTATGCACCTGATCGGCCAATCCTCAGCGTACACCCACTTTCCGTGACATGCACGGTATTGACCGGAAGTTCATGTTCATCTCACGGCAAGTTCGATTCACACGGCGAGATCCCTCGAAAACCTTGCAAGTCCGCCTTCGAGGACCTCACCGGCGACGCCGCCGACACCCCCGTTGCCCCCGTGAACCCAGCGCACCTCACCCACGCATGCGCCGCGGCCACGACGACGCGTGCCGCATCGGCTTGAACGGCAGCCGGCGAATCCGCCCGATCACGCCGAGCAGCAGCCATCCGCCGAGCAGCCCGCACACCACCACCATCGTCACGATGGTGCGCGTGTCATGCAGGTCGGACGGGTCCGGCGCCGGCATCGGGATCGGCTCGCGATGCCCGAATATCAGCAGGCGCTGCGTGTTGACGCCGTACGGCGTGCACGTCATCAGCGTCACTCGGTCCTCGCCGGGCACGATCTTGAGTTGCGACGTGTCGTCCGGGTTGATGACGGTGATGCGGTCGACCTCGTAGCCGAGCGTCTCCCCCATCACTTCGATGTAGAAGAAGTCGCCGGTTTTCATCTCGTCGAGCCGCGTGAACATCATCGCGTTGACGAGACCGCGGTGCCCGGTGATGACGGAGTGCGTGCTGTCCCCGCCGACCGGCAGCGAGGAGCCGTACAGGTGACCGGCACCGGAGGCCAGCGCGGTCTGTGACGTGCCGTGGTAGATCGGCAGGTTGACGGAGATTTTCGGGATCTTGATGGTTCCCATCACTTCGTCGCCCGAGTCGAGCAGGGACTGGTATTCCTTGTCTTTGGAGGCGGCGGAGTCCTCGCCTTTGGCTCTCGACCCGCCTTGTGCGGCGCTGAACGGGTCGATGGCCTCGCCCAGCACGGGTTGACCGGATCTGGCGAGTTTTGCGTTGTATGCGCGGGCGGCGGCGAGGGCGTCTTCGGCTTGCGGGTATGGCCAGCCGGCGACCTGCTGTGCGCTGTTGCGTGAGGTTTGGGCGAGTTTGAGCGAGCTCTGGTATTGGAGCGCTAGGGGATATCCGGCGACGGCGACAGCGGCTATGACCAGTATCAGCGTGACGATGCGCATGATGATGAGCTGTATGCGCAGTCGTTTGCGTTGCGCGACAAGGTCGGAGATGTCGGTCGCCTGATTGAAGCTCAGCATCGAGTACGGGAGCTGCGGCTGCACGGCGGGTTTGTGACGGCTGTTTCGGTAGGATTTGCGGGAATTATTCGAGGATCGCTCGTCATTGTCCGGCAGGCTGCGGGTCATCGTTGACCGTGCGGGCGCATGGGAGGATTTGACGGCTGGGTCGTTGCCGGATGAGGTGGCCGGCCGTTTCGATCCGTGTCTCCTCGATGCCATGCGCATCCTCCTGTTGTTGTGCCGGCCGTCACTGCAGTCGCCGTGAAACGAATTCGTGTATGTACTGTGTTGCCCCCGGCAGGGGTGTTGCCGGGGGCGAACGGTTACAGCAAGCCGAAACCGCCACCATGCTCGTGCGGGATGCATGTCATGCGGCGGCTTGGCCTGTTATCGTGTCAGTCAGCGCAGCGCACGGCTGGTGCGGCGAGACTTGGCGTACACGGTGGCGGCAGCGCCGCCGAGCAGCGCGGCGATCACCACGAACAGCGCGATGCCCGCAGCACCGGTCTTCGGCAGTTCGAAGACGGACTTGACGTTGGTCACCTTGTAGTCGTCGGCGCTGTCCTTGGGCGCGAGACCCCAGGAGTCGGTGCCGGCGAAGGTGACGTTGCCGTTTTCATCGATGGCCACGGTGAACGAGGCCTTGAAGTCCTGGTACCCGTCGGCGACCGCGGTCTCGGTCACGGTGTAGCTGCCGGCCTTCAGGCCGTCGAACTTGACGACGCCGTTGGCACCGGACGTGACTTCGAGCGGGTACTTATCGCTGTTCGGCAGCACGCCGTTCTGGTCTTTTGCGACACTCAGCGTGAACTTCGCGCCCTTGACGGCCTCACCCTGGGCGTTGACCTTCGTGAACTTGAAGCCGAAGATCTTGGTGAGGGTTTCAGTGCCGGGGATGGGGGTGCCATCATTGTCGACGAGCTTGTTGGTCACCGCGTGGTAATCCTGGCCCTCGACTGTCTCGGCCTCGTCATTGACGGTGGCGTTGTAGGTGATGGTGATCTGCTTGCCGGCGTACTTGGCCGGGTCGGTGATCTTCACCACGAAAGTATTGGTGCCGTCGCCCTTGTTGTCAGTCAGGTTGTTTTCCACCGTGTAATCGGTGTCAGTCAGCACCTTATCGCCGGCCTTAACGGTCAGGCTGGCGAAGTTGACGGTCAGGCCCTTGCTTGGCACATCTTTGAACTGCAGGGTGAAGTCGGTCGGGACCGGATTCGGAATCGTGTAGCCCAGTTCAAACGGCACGGTTTCGCCCACGGACGCGCTCTTGCTGGTGGTGGACTTCGTCTGGGTGCCGCTCACCGTGCTCTTCATGTCCACTTCTGCGGTGCTATCACCAAGCGACAGAACGCCCTCAGCATCAACGGAGCCGGTGCTCACGATCATCGGGACGGCCTGAGTCAGGGTATCGGTCGATGCGTTGCCGTCCAGGAACAGATACACGCCAGCAGTCAGCGCGGTCTTGTTCGTGGCGGTCCAACCATCCGTGTCGTTGCCAGTCGCCGTGTTCAGCACGAACGGATCCGCGGTGGCGGTGAACGGGTTGCCGGCCTGCAGCGCATCCGCGAACTTACGCGTCACGGACGGATTATTCCACGGACGGGTCTCGGACTGATCGAACTGAACCTGCGTGACGGTACCATCCGTATCCGTGGTCGTTTTTTGATTCATAGCCCAAGCCATCAAATCAGTGGTGCCATCGATCGGCACGTTCTGGAAGCCGGCGGTGGTCAGAGCCGCAGCCAGCTTCGTGCGATTGGCGCCCGCAGCGGTCTTCACACCATACACCGGGGTTTCGGCAGTGCCATAGTTCACGTAGTCCGCGATCTTGTATGCGCTCAGCTGGGCGCTGGTCAGCTGCTTTTCTTTGGACGCTTTGAACGTGACTGTTGCAGCAGTGTCCACTGTCGTCTCGGCCGCGTTGGCGGCACCGGTGCCGAACGCCATGCCGGCGAGAAGGGTGGCCGCAGCTGCGACACCCGCGAAAAGCTTCTTGAACTTCATGAGAAACTCATCTTCCTTTCGTTGTCTTGTTTATTGCAACTGCGGAAGCGGCAGTCGTTGAGGCTTCCGCAGTCCGCAAATCTTGAGTTGTCGGGGGCGACTGGTCGCCGCCCCCGTGTGCCCTCCCCGACGAGGGAGGAGGGCGGAGCATCCGCCGCAGGTCAGACGAGCCGACGCTTGCGCCAGATGAAGTATCCGATTCTGACCAGTGCCGCGAGCAGGCCGAAGCCGCCCCCATACACAAGCCAGTCACGAGTCGTGGCGCCGCCGGTCATCGGCAGAGCGGACACGGCAACGAAGGTGTTGGTGATCGTGACCGGGTACGTCTTGACGTTGTCGAAGGTCGTCATGTTGTTGTTATCCGGAGCCGCCCACAGGTCGTCGGCAGTGACGGTTACCAACTGGTTCTCGGGGTTGTAGGACGCCGTGTAGCCGTCCACGCTGGACTCCTCCACGCGGTAGGTGCCAGGGGCGAGGTTCTCGAACGCACCAGCCCACTGACCCTGGTTGTTGAGGGTCACGGTCCGGTTGATGTCCTTGCAATCCTCACCTTGCGCATTGCACTGCTTCAACGTGACGGTCACCGAGCCATTCCCATGCTTCTCCGCTCCATCGGACCAGTTCTTGGTCACCTGGATCTTGCCGGTCTTTACCTGCAGGACGGGGTGGGGGTACTCCACGGAACCCGGGGTCTCGGTGGTCTGGTCGCCGACCGTGTTGACGACGGTGTACTCCAGCTTCGCGCCGTGATCCGCATTCGAATGGAAGCCGGGCAAATTGGACGAAGTATGGTGACCATCCGCATCAGTGTTGTCGGCACCAAGAACATCCTTATATCCGGTCTTGTCGTCATTCTGCTTGTTGGCGGCGTACTCGTTGTAGGCCTTCTGCGTCGGCTTGACCTTGAACGTGACCGTATACGTCACGCCATCCTGAAGCTCATAGCCGTCCGCGAACGTGACCTTCACCGTCTTGCCCGAAACGGTAACCGTGTAATCGCTCTCGTTGAGATCGACACTATTACCGTCTTTAGATGCCGTCACCGTCACATCATTCGAGCCGAAGTTAGCATTAACGAACTCCGCGTAGTCCGACAGCGTATCGGTGATGGACACGTTCTTGTACGAAGACTTCCTGTTGATCTGACCGATGATATCGGCAAATGCCTTGTTCAGCTCATCCGTGCTGGTGGCGCTGTAATACGAGCCCTTCGTCTGATCGGCGAAGCCACGCATCTTGGTCGGATCGGAGGACATGCCAACCGAGAACAACGTCGCATCGCCACGCCTGTTAGCCTCGGCAACAGCGGAGCTGAGATTCGCCCCATATCGATCACTGCTGCCAGAACCATGAACCCCGGCAGGAAGACCCCTGCGATCATCGTCATCATAGGTCGGACGGCCCAACCAATCAGTGCCGGTCCGCACGGAACTCGTGCGGTACGTCGGGTCGCCGTCTGACATGAACACGATGTACTTCTTCACGCCCTTACGACCGGAAGTCAGCTTGGCATTGGCGGCTTTAAGCGCGGCCTCCCAATTCGTGCCACCATCGGCGCGCAGACCATTAACGGCACTGACTATGTCCTTTTCGTTGTCGGTGAAGTTCGACACATTGCCCACCGTCGTCGAGAAGGGGACCAGCGCCATCCGGATGTTGCTATCCTTGCCCTGGTTCTCAGACGTCAGCAGATGCTGCGCCATGCTGTTGACGACAGTCTTCGCAACCTCAAGACGAGAGTTGTGTCCCATCGGGTTACTCATGGAACCGGAGGTGTCGAACACCACGACGATGTCGGCCGGGGACACGGTCGTCTGCGACGAGCCGGACTGCGTGCCGGTCACGTTCAGGGACAGGTCATAGGTGCCATCATTGTTCGCCTTGACGTACTTGCGGTACCGGGGCGCCGTGACGACCGTGTTCGTCACCGTGGTACGTGGCACCTCACCGACCGACACCGGCTCCGTGGTCGCAGAATCCTTCTTCTGCGTCACCTTGACCTGACCGCCATTGGCGCTCACCGCATACGTGTCCTGGTCAACGTTGATTTCCGTCACCTTGTACTTCGAGGACTCGGTGATCCTCTTGGCGTCGCTGCCCAAAAGCACGGCATACTGGCCCGCCTTGAGCGTGATCACGCCATTGGAATCCGTGACCCGGGTTTCACCGTCCTTGGTGCCGGTGGCGGTGTTGTACACGTCGTATTTACCCGTGTACAACGTGTAATCCTTGTCACTGTCGGTTCCCTCATAGTTGACATAAGCGTTGAACGTATAGTTCTTGTCCTTGTCAGCTTCAGGAACGTTCTCCGTCTCCTTGCCGATTTGAATATGGCTGGAGTCAAGAGTCACCAAATTGAAGTCAAGCTTGCAGTTGGAACCACTATGGCCACGCTCGAAGTAGTACATGTTCATCTCGTGACTGGTGTAGTTCTTGAACGTGGTGTAGGAGCCATTGGAGGCTTTGACCATATTGGATTCCATCCAAGCGGTGATCTCGGCATCCGACTTGCCTTGGTCCCTGAGCGCCTGAGTAAACAACGCCTGCAACGTGGTCGTAGTGGTTTTATTGCTGACAAGCGTCACCACACCGGTCACGAAATCAATGGAGCCGCTGGCGGCATCATGGATGCCACCGATATCCAACACAAGCATGCCGTCGACGAACAGCCACAGATCATCGTCACCCGTGAAGTTGAACGTCATCGGGGAACCATCAACGAGTTTGCCTTCTTTCGGTTGCATGAACTTCGCGTATGCGGTCATACCGAAGGCGTACCGGGCGCCTCTCACCGAATGAAAGCCGATCCGCAGCTGACTTTTATCCGCATTGAACGGCAGGAATTTCGGAATCCATGCGTCAGTTCTCTCGGTCCATGTTGCTGACCGGTCAAATCCGGTACCGGCACTGTTCAGCGCGGCGTACGTCGTATTGGAGTCGTACACATAGTGGCCCTTGGCCTCTTCCGTCGGATCGAACAGCCCCGTCAGCCCATTGCCGCCATTGGTATATGCCTTGGCCCACTCGCTTTCTGTGAACAAATACGTCATGTCGGTCTGTGCATTATTTTTATTGGTCACCATCGTAGAGAACTGCGGAACTGCGTCAGCGCCGGCCTTGGTGAGGTTCGTCTTGACGATGCCCGGAGAGGTTTCTGCACTGCCAGTCCAGCCGTTCCAATCCTTACCTGTTCCGTTGAAGTAGAATGCTGCAGCCGCCTCATTTCTGCTGGTACCGCCCGTGGCATAGTTCACGTTCTCTTTGCCAGCGTCCTTTGCCGGGCCATTCGGATCACGGCTGTCCCAATAATCGAATAGGTTTATCTTCACTTTGCTGTCGTTCGCCGTGGCGCGAGGCGCAGCCGACGCTTTGACCGTGGCGGTCTGCCCCGAAGCACCAGTCCCGGCGCGATCGGTCAGGGCAGATGACGCCCCCTGCTGAGCGCTGTCGCCCTGTGCGACGCCGCTGATCGGGCCGGTGCCGGCCTGTGATGCCTGCGTCGTGGCCGACTGCGCGGCTTCGGGTGCGGCTGTCCCTGCATCGGCCGCAATCGCAGTGCCGGTGACGGCAAGTCCAAGAACGGTCGCGACGGATACGGCGGCCGCGATCAGGCGAGAGCGCATCGCCCTCGTATGCGATGGTTTCCGATTCTGCTTAGTCACGATAAGCATCCCTTCCATCATTTCCAAAACTCTTCATCCGGCGTTCAGCAGTTCGACAAAGACTCACGATTGCGACTCTCACCGTCGCAGCACGCGCAAATCATCGACCTCCACCGTCCTGTTAACTCCTGACCGTATCCGCACCCAAAAATCGACGCAATCCCCCGAAACATTGAAATAACGCCGAATACATGCCCCCCCCCCGCAGAAAAACCGCTTTCACAGCCCTTGCGGCATAAGGTTCTCGGGAATCAGTCCATACCCCCTTCCCTACGGGGAAAATTCTTGGGAAATATACCGAAATACGGCTTAAATCAAGGCCTGAGGCCTCTTACATAAGAGGTATACCGTTGTATCAGCGAAGTGTCTGCTCCCGCCAAAGCACAACAAGACTGAGGGAGGCTCTCGTCGTGAGGTTACGCGGACTCTTTTGCGTTCCTAAGTGCGCGCCGTATCGACGAGTACGCGAACATAAGAACGCAAAACGTGCGATTTGCGTTCTTATGTTCGCAGGCTGAACGTTTCAGCGCGCACTTAGGAACGCAAACCGCTCCTGCCCGCTTCGCAAGAGCCAGCCAGCGGGGGCAGAGTTATATATTGCTTCTGACAGTGGGCTGAACCATCGGCTAACGTCATTTACCATCATTTGCCGATGGAACAGTTCCGTCTCAATAGACCCGAAACTATCGCTCGTAGAACACGCCGAACGAGGGGAACCCATGACGGGCCGGCTTCAGCTCCTGCAACGGGATCTCGGTGACGTCCACTCGTTCGACATCGGCATAGCGCGGCCCCTGCTTCAATGCCGAAATCAGACGGGCAACCTTGCCGCGTTCCCCCTGCGCCTCGACCTCCACCGAGCCGTCGTAGCAGTTGCGCACCCAACCACCCAGGCCGAGCTTGCCGGCGGTCATCACCGTGAAATACCGGAATCCGACGCCCTGCACCAGACCCGCCACCACGGCATGGACACGAATATCATCACTCGATGACACCGGCACGGCACCCTCTGCACTCTCGTCAGGCCGCGCACCGCGGCTCGCCCGCATATCATCACGTTTCATGACCGCGCTCACCTCACGTTGCCGTCAGCCGACACCAATACCCCCATCGTATGCCCACCATCAAACGGCAGTCGAGAAGCCGGCAGCGCAGCGCGGGCGCTACAGCCCGGCCCCTTTCCGCCGAGGCCTGCCGCAATCCGTCAGATGAACGCGCGTTCGCCGAAAATCGCCGTTCCGACGCGCACAATCGTCGCACCCTCCGCGATGGCGAGCGCCATGTCGTGCGTCATGCCCATCGACAGTTCCGTGCAGTGCTCGGTGCCGGGCGCACGAGAGGCGAGAATCGTGTCGCGCGTGCCGCGCAGATGCGCAAAGCAGGCGCGAATCGTGGCCTCGTCATCGACGTGCGCGCCGATGGTCATCAGGCCTTCGAGCCGGATGCCGTCCAGCTGTGCGATCTGTGCGGCGATGTCGACGGCAGCCTGCGGGTCGCAACCCGATTTCGATACCTCCCCGGACTCGTTGACTTCCAGAAGCACGCCGACCGTGATTCCACGGGCGACGGCACGGCGGGCGATGCGCTGCGCCAGTTCGACGCCGTCCACCGATTCGATGGTGTTGACGTCGGGGAGGATTTTACCGATCTTGTTGGCCTGCAGCTGGCCGATGAGATGGAACGGGATGTGTTCGGCGTCAGACAGTCGAGTGGTGTCGCCGTCACCTGTGCCGAGCGCAAATCCCCGGTCCGCGCACAGGCGACGCAGTCCCTCGGCCTTGGCCATGACCTCCTGCGGGCGGTTCTCGCCGATCATGCGGACGCCCGCATCGATCGCCGCCATGATCTCGCCGACGTCACGGGTCTTCGTCGCCGCCAGCAGCTTCACCGAACCGGGAGCGCGACCGGCCGCCGACTCGGCTTCGGCGATGGCGTCAAGCACGCGATGCACGCCATCGCGAATCTGCGTCGCCCGCGTCTCGTCGATGCTTTCATTGGTCAGATCCTTGTGATCCATGTAAGCGGCCATCATATGCTCCCTATCCGTCTTGCTGCACCATATATTAGTATGCCCACGGATGAGGGCGAATCGGCTAGAGAAATCGGGAACTTCCGGCGTGGACCCCCGCTGGCGGGGTGTCGAGCGATGCGAGACTGGGGGTGGTTTCGACGCGCAAAACGGCTCCGCACGCAGCATATAGAGGAGGAATCTCACAATCCGATGCTGAACGGGTCGTCGGGGATGGAACGATCCTGCGAATCTGCGGCGAGCGCATCCCACGAAAATCCATGCAACAGGTCGGCAGCAGCGCACGGCTCGGGCTCTTGCTGCAGTCCGAGCAGCCACGCGCAATAGCCGATCACCCGATGCGCCGTGACGCCATGTTTGCGTAACGTTCCCATATCCAGCGACCGTTCACGCTTGGCGAGCCGCCGCCCGGCCGCATTGTCGATCAGCGGAAGATGTGCGAAACGGATATCGCGATGAGCCGCGGCAACGCCGCCATCCGAGCTATCCCCGAAGCCGGCGTCGAGCAGCCGCTCACGGATGTACAGCTGCAGCGCGGCGGATCGCAACAGGTCACGCCCGCGAACGATGTCATCCACACCCATCAGCAAGTCGTCAACCGTGACAACCAGCTGATAGGCGAACAGACCATCCGCCCGTCGCACCACCGTATCGCCCAAATCGCGCGGCAAATCGAATCGGCAGTTCCCGAACACGCGATCATGCACGGTGACCACGGCACGCGCGTCGCCGGCGACAGGCATGGCGATGCGCAGCGAATGCCGATCACCATTCGCCAAGCGTTGCTCGACCTGTCGCGGATGCTCGGCGAGCGTGCGCCGGCATGTGCCGGGATACATGACGAAACGGTCGCCCTCCTGCGGCGCCGAGGCCGCACGGATGTCGGCGCGCGAACAGAAACACGGGTATATCAGCGCAGTGGTCTCGGTGCCGTCAACGCCATCACGGCCACCGAACGCGGCGGCGTCTCGCAAGTCAATGCCCTGAAGCGCGCGCAACGCCTGCTCGTAGATGTCGAGCCGCCGCGACTGGTATACCGGCTCTCCATCCCAGTCCAGTCCCAACCATGCCAGATCGTCCATGATCCAGCGGTCCGCGTCCGGCAGCACGCGCGGGGTGTCGATGTCCTCGATGCGCAGCAGCATGCGCCCTCGCCCGCCGTCCGCATCGCCCGGATCGGCTGCGCCACTCATGCCATCCACGCGATTCACGTTATTCAGGCAATCCGCATCGCCCGCTCCACCGCCCGTCCGGCTTGTACGCTCTGGGCCACCCGCACGAGCCGACAGCCACGCACCCAGCATCGCATACACGTTACCGATATGCATTCGTCCGGACGGCGTCGGCGCGAATCGTCCGATCACCACCGCGCCCAGAGCTCCGAGTCGAGCGGCCATTCGTTGATCGTGCAGCCGCGCAACGATATCGATTGCTGCTGCATCAGCGGCGCCGGCTTGCCTGCCTGCTGGCATACGGTTTCATTGTCGCGATGGTCGAGCCGGTGACCGGTCTCATGGTTGATGACCATCGTGCGATAATTCGCCAGATTGCCGCCGCCCTTCAGCCAGCTGTCGGTCGGCTCGCGCCAACGGTCATAATTGATGATCACCTGATTGCCGACGCGGCAGCTGTACTGCGACGAGCAAAGCGACGAAAACGATTTCATATACTCCGCCGCGGCCAGGATATACGTCATGTCGCACTTGCTGGAACCGCTCTCCACGAACGTGAGACCGGCACGGGGCCACCCACGCGAATCATTCAGCGTCGCGTACACCGTGCGCCCGAACTCGCCGGTATCGCCGACGCTCCCCTTGGTGGACACGCAGTAATGGTATTCGTGGCGGGGTTTGCCGCTGGCCGCCGCGGTCTGCTGCGCCTTCTCGAGAATCTCGCGCCGCTGCGCTTGCGAGAACGGCTTCGAGGGGTCATACCCGTTTGACTGTGCCTCGGAATTGGTGGATTTCGCGGTGGCCGACGATTTCGCGGAATCGCCGCCCTTCTGCTCCCCCGCAGACTGCGGCTGCGCTGTCACACTTGGCTGCGCGATGGACGACCGCTCACCGCCCATGCCCGGCACGCGAAGTACGCTCGCCCGCACCGCAAGAACAAACAACACGAGCGCCAAAATCAACCCCGCACATACGGCAATGCGCCGGGTGCGGAACACCCGACGCATATCGTCACCACGCAACCGCTGCAACTTCAATCACTCCCAGCAACGTCATAGGTCAAGCCGCGCCGCCCCGCGAAAGCGCGAGCACAAGGGCACGCTTTTCGCAGGCGTCTCTCCCAGCATTGTATCCCGTCAGCCGTGGGGCCGCGCAACACGCGTGGCGTCACGCGAGCCCGCCGCGGCTCACGCGGTTCGCGCAAAAATCACGCGAAGAAGAACACGTACAGCCACGCGCCGACGATGGCGCCCACAATCGGAGCGACGACCGGAATCCACGCCTCTCCCCAACGCGAGGCACCCTTGTTCGGAATCGGCAGGATCGCGTGCAGCAGACGCGGCATCAGGTCGCGGGCCGGATTCAGGCCGGGGCCGGTCGGGCCACCCATCGAGGTCACCAAGCCCCATACGATGAAGCCAACCACGATCGACGCAGCCGCCAAATCCTTCGAACCCCACGGCAGCATCAGGCAGCACAGCGCACCGAACACCAGCACCAGCGTGCCAAACATCTCGTTGAGGAAGTAGTTGATCTTGTCGTTGTCGGCGTCGGTCGTGCAGAACGTGCCGAGGATCGCTTCCGCGTCCTCGGTCTCCTTGTAGTGCGGGTAATACGTCAGGTACACGATGAACTGTCCCAGCAGTGCGCCAAGCAGCTGCGCCACGATGTACGGCAGCACGTCGCTCCACGGGAACAGCCCGTTGATCGCCTGGGCGAGGGTCATGGCCGGGTTGATGTGGGCGCCGGACACGCCGCCGAACATGAGCACCGGGAACATGACGCCGAAACCGTAGCCCATGGCGATGTTCAGCCATCCGGCGTGGTGGCCCTTCGTGTTCTTGAGTTCGACGTTGGCGACCGAGCCATTGCCGAAGATCATCAGGATGGCGGTGCCGAAGAACTCGGCAGCCAGCTTGGTAAAGAGGGAATATTCCACGGCTTCTTCTTTTCTCTCCACCGCATCGCAGACATGGCTGACTGCTCACGGTCTCTGGATGATTGGATTTCTCTCGTACTCCCGGCGACTCAATTTCGCTGGGTGCGAAAGCAAACGACGTGATTGTACACTTTACCCCTTGACGAACGGCGATACGGGCGGATTGGACGGCAGAATCCCCGGTGATTCACACCCTGCCCTGCCATGCACACTTGGGTGCAGTCATGTGGAACCCATTGGAATTACTCGCGACACGCCGTACGCGACATGCCGATTTGCATCGCAGCGAGTTCCGAGTATAGTTATCACTCGGCTCAAGAAATGACCAACGCCCCTGTAGCTCAGTTGGTTAGAGCAGCTGACTCTTAATCAGCGTGTCCAGGGTTCGAATCCCTGCGGGGGCACAAGCAAGGTCGGAATCGAAAGATTCTGGCCTTTTTTGTTTTCGTCGAGGGGGTGCGCCCGAGTCAAATCACCCCTAATTCGCCACTGGAAGCATGCCCCCGCCCGGGTGATCCTCGCAATCCGCCCCTATCTGCGTTTCAAGGGGTTGATTCAGGCCGCGACGAACATCTATCTGCGTTTCAGGGGGTTGGTAGCAAAGTATAAACATCACGCAAACCGCATGATTTCAATGAGCAAATGCCCTATATATTCCGTGCATAGTGTTTTGGCCACCCCCTGAAACGCAGATAGATGTTCCCAGGCAGTGGAATCAACCCCTCGAAACGAAGATAGCAGCACATACATCGTGGAATCACGCCGGGCAAGGCCAAAATAGACGAAGATGCCGGTCGAATGGGACAGCCGTTCGACCGGCATCAATGCCATGCGTTGGCCCTGAGCTGATCAGGGCCAACGCGACTCAGGAAATCCGCGCCTTAGATGTCGCGACGGCGGCGAACCGCCACAGACACGGCGCCCGTCGCAAGCAGGCCGATTGCGGCGATGGCAACGACGGGCACCGAGGCGCCAGTCGCGGACAGGCCCGGCTTCTTGTTGCCTTGGTCGTCCTTATCACCGTCCTTGTCGGTATCCTTGCCCGGCTCCTTGTCGGGCTCCTTGTCGCCAGGCTCGATGGGCGTCTCGCCGGACTTCTCCTTGACGGTGGCCACACGGGTCACGGACGCCTCGTTACCGGCCGCATCGCTCACCGTGTACACCAACGTGTACGCGCCGGGCTTGCTCGTGTCCACTGTGTCACCGGACACCTTCACGGCACCGGTCACATCACCGTCCACATCATCAACCGCCTTCACACCCGCCATCGGATCAAACGACGCACCGAACTCCACGGCCACGTCATCCGCACCGGAAATCACCGGCGGCACGGTGTCGACCGGCTCGGCCTCCTTCACCGTCACCTTGAGCGTGGCGGTAAGCGAGGTATCGGCGGCGTACGTCACCGTGATGGTCTTTTCGCCGGCGGTCGACGAGTCGAACTCGGAGACCGTGTATTCGCCCTCGCCGAGCTCGGCGGTGTGCCGTCAGACATCGTGGCGGTGACGGCCATGCCGCTCAGGTCGAGCGCGTCGCCGATGGCGTATTCGGTCTTGGTCGGCTGAGTGGTCACGGCGATCGACGCAACGTCGGACACGGCCGCGGAGTCCTCGACGAGCGTGACGTTGTCGATGTACGCGAACGAGCCGGAGGCCAGATCGGTCTGTGAGATGGCGACCCACAGCGCGGCATACGGGTCCACGTCGAGCGGCACGATGAACGACCCGCTGTAGTGAATTTTGCCGCCTTCCTTGCTTTCGGCGTCCACGGTCTCGCTCAGCACGGTCTTGCGGTACTGGCTGAACGAGCTGACGGCGCCAAGCGACGCGAGGTTGAACTTGACCTGCACCTTGAGCGTGGACGGGGTGTCGTCGTTGCTTTTGCCAAGCGTCGCCCACAGGCCGAGACGGTACGTCTTGCCCGGCGTCGCGGACAGCGTGCGCTGGTTGATGGTGTCGCCCTTGTACGGGGTGAGCTGTTCGCCGCGTACTCGCCGGAGACTACGGCGTCGGTCTGGTTCAGTTCGGACTTCGGGCGCCGAGTGGCACCGCCGGTGTCGTTGTTCTTCGTGTTGTCGGCGTTGCCGAGCGTCCACGGCGATGCCGCGGCGCATGTATTTCTCGTAATCGGCCGCGTTCGCATCAGTGTTGGTGACTTCGAAGCCCTGCACTGTGATGTATTCGGAGTTCTTCAGCAGGATGGTCTCGCTGACGCCCGCACCGGCGATGATGGGCGCGGCGCCTTCGCCGTACGCTCCGATGGTGATGGGCGCGTCCTTGGCGCCTTTGGAGTTGATGACGCGCAGGCCGGTCTTGACCGAGGCGCCGTCGATGGTCTGGGTCGCGCTGGTGCAGGTGGCGCCGGCCTTGAGCAGCAGGGACTCACCGGCTTTGAGGGTGATGCCGTTCGCCGCTGTCAACGAGTTGAACGGGGCTGGCTTGGCTTCCGCGTCTTGAGAACGCCCATCCTCGCAGCAAATCATTCTCATTAAGAAAGGTGCGAGCCCGCCGCAACTCCAAATGAACATCAATGTCCGCAAATCCTTGGAAAACAGCGTTTTCTCATATTGTTCACTTGTGCGTAAATGTTCGCAATCCTCGCACCTTCCTTATTGAGAATCATTCGCTGCGACTTGGAACAATACAAAAAGCCCCTCGCCGCGCGGAGCGGCGGAGGGGCTGATGCTTAAGCTCAGACGATAATCTGTCTGATGGGCCGGAGTTACTCAGCGACGACCTTCACGAAGAAGGAGGCGGTGATCTCCGGGTGCAGGGCGGCCTTAGCCGGGAAGTCGCCGGTGGTCTTGATCGGCTCGACCTCGATGGCCTTCGGGTTGACCGCGGCCTTGTCGGAGAGAGCCAGCGCGATCTGCTCGGCGGTGACACTACCGAACAGCTTGCCGGACTCGGAAACCTTGGCAGCGATCTCGACGGTAGTGCCCTCGATGGCGGCCTTGGCGGCGACGGCATCCTCGCGGGTGGCGACGGCCTTGGCCAGGCGAGCGCGCTTCATCTGCACGATCTGAGCTTCGGCGCCCTTGGTCCACGCGAAGGCGAGGCCCTGCGGGATCAGGTAGTTGCGGGCGTAGCCGGAGCGGACGGCAACGACATCGCCGGAGTGGCCCAGGTTGGCAACGGTCTGGGTGAGAATAACCTTGGATTCAGCCATTTCTTATCCTCCCTAACTCAGCGACCGGTGGTGGCGTACGGCAGCAGGGCCATCTCGCGGGCGTTCTTGATCGCCTTGGAGAGCTCGCGCTGTTCCTGCACGGTTACGCCGGTGATACGGCGGGAACGAATCTTGCCGCGATCGGAGATGAACTTGCGCAGCAGCGCGACGTCCTTGTAATCGATCTCGGTGACCTTGGCGGCCTTCAGCGGATTCGGCTTCTTCTTGAACGGCTTGACCGGCGGTTGCGGCCTCTTACGTGACATGATGTTCTCCTTGAAAATTACGATTGAATGCTTGCTTCTGGATTGTTACATGCGTCGCGCGGCTTCATATGGCCGCGGACGGGCATCAGAACTCGGGTTCCTGCGAATCGCCACCGAAATCGGACGAGCCACCGAACGAACCGAAGGACGAGCCGGCATCGCCGGACGTGCCCCACGGATCGGTCGCGGGCGCGGCGCTCTGGCCGGCGTTGCCCGCAGCGGACGCGCCACCCTGGTAGCCGCCATTGCCGCCACCCTGATAGCCACCGCTGAAGCTGCCATTGCCACGGCCACCCTGGTAGCCGCCGGCGTTGCCGCCGAAACCGCCGCCATTGCCCTGACCGGCGTTGAATCCGCCATTGCCGCCATTGCCACGGCCGGCGAATCCGCCTTGGCCGTTGCCGCTGGACGTGCGCGTGACCTGCGCGGTCGCGTAACGCAGCGACGGGCCGATCTCATCAATCGTCATCTCGATGACGGTGCGGTTCGAGCCGTCCTGCGCCTGATACGAGCGCTGCTGGAGACGCCCCTGCGCGATGACACGCATGCCTTTGGACAGCGTGCTGGCGCAATGCTCGGCGAGATCGCGCCAGGCGGAGCAGCGCATGAACAGCGCATTGCCGTCCTCGAACTGCCCGGTGTTGCGATTGTAGGTACGCGCGGTAGAGGCGATGGTGAAACTGGCGACGGAAGCGCCGTTTCCCGTGGTCCTCAGTTCGGGATCTGCCGTGAGGTTGCCCACCACGGTGATGATGGTTTCGCCTGCCATGACTTACCTTCTTACCTTTGGTTCAGCGAGTCGCGAACAATCAGAAACTCATACGGCTTACTTGGCGTCTTTACGAAGAATCTTCGTGCGGACGACGGATTCGTTCAGGTTGAGCACACGATCGAGCTCGGCGCTGACCTCGGGAGTGGTCGTGTAGTTGACCACCACGTAGTTGCCTTCGGTCTTGCCGTCAATCTCGTAAGCGAGCTTGCGACGTCCCCAAATATCGGTGTTCTCGACGGAACCACCTTCCTTGGTGACGAGCTCCAGATACTGCTCGGTCAACTTCTTCAGACCGCGCTCATCCAGCTCAGGATCGGCAATGAACATCAGTTCGTACTTATGCGCAGACATCACCCACCTCCTTCGGACTAGTCGGCCATGGACTATCCATGGCAGGAGTGTGTATACGCGCTGCTGAAAACAGCAACTTCTCTAAGCTACGCCATGCCCGCGACAGCTTGCGGGGGCTGTCGCGAAGCGACTGGGGAGTAATCCGTCCTACTGCAAATCCACGACCGCGCAATCCGCGGCACCATAGCCGTTCGACTTGCACCATGCGTCGCCGGCCTTCACCGAGTCGACCGTATCACCCGACAGGATCACGTAATACGCGGTCGAAGCGTCGGCCTTCGTGTACGTCGGGTAATCGCCGGACCAGATCAGGATCGCGTTCTTGTGCTTGATGCGCTGCTGCAGGAACTGCTCGTAGATGTCCACGTAATGCCAGGTCTTGCCGTCGGCCTTCATGTCGTTTTTTTTGCTGGACAGCTGCGTGGTGTAGGTGGTGTAGAAGCGGGATGCGGCGGATTCGTCATGCTTGAGCTGCCAGCTCAACGCAAGCTGCGCGTACCGCTCGGCGTCCTCGCTGTCGATGTCGGAGCCTGCCAACGCGTCGCCGTCCGCACTGCCCGCCTCGCCGGTGCCGCTCTGACCGGTCTGCAGGATGACCTCGGCGCTGCCGGTCTCGATCTGGTCGTACGGGCGCCAGTACTGCCTCGTGGTGAATTCGAGCGCGACGTTGGCCGTCTCGCCATTGAACTTGACCGGCTGCTTGGAGAAGTCGAAGACGGCCGAGGCGATGACATTGCCTTCATCGTCCTTGATGCTGACCTTGACGTCGGATTCCTTGAACTCCGCCGTGTCGCCGTCCTTCGTCGACGCGCAGTTGGAGGTGAGCTGCAGCTGCGCGACGAGATTGGCGTCGCTGTGGTCGACGGAACTCAGCTCGGCATCGGGCGCAGCGGTGCAGGGCTTGTCGTCTTTCGCGGCCTTGCTGTCGCCGGACTTGGTCTTGCCGCTCTGCTGGGATGTCGACTGCGTCTGAGCCGATTGGGTGCCGGAATCACGCAGCATGAACCACCAGACGCCGAATCCGGCGGCAAGCGCCACGACGAGTACGGCGATGATGATGCCGACGATCAGCGCGGTCTTCTTCTTGCCCTTGCCGGCGGACTCTCCAGGCCGTGACGGTTGGGCTGGCGGCTGCACGGCCTGCGGCGGGAAGACGGCACCGGGCTGGGCGGCACCGTATTGCCCCGCGTACTGCCGAACAGCCTGATAAGGCTGTGCAGGAGGCACCGGCTGGGCGGTCGGCACCGGCTGCGCGGGCTGCGGGCCGGCGGACAGCTCGGCACCGCACTGCTGGCAGAACCGCATGCCGGGTTCCGACTGCTGACCGCACACCGGGCACACGGAACCCGCCTGCACGGCTACGGGCGCCCCGCAGTTCTCGCAGAATCTATCGCCCTCAACGACATTCGCACCACAACGGGAACACCGCATAATCTCTCCTCATGACTATCCTGCGCTCAACGTTACACTGCATGACAGCATTCCCCTGCAAATATACTGCGATACGGACCCCAAATGACGTCCGCAACCATTTGATCGAGATGTCTTTCAGATATTAAAATTAAAGATCGATGAAATTTCGAAGAGGAGATTATCATGCAGATCGGAGTAAGAATGGGGCATATTCCGGCATCCCGTCGTACGGTGACGATGGCCATCGCCGTCATCGCCGTCATTACGCTTTCCATTGCGATGCTGTGCGGATGCGGCACGGCACGGAACACGAACCAAGCAACGGATTCCGGCTCGGGCGGGAACCGTCTCGCCTCATCTTTGCAGGCTTATGCGACGCAGCTGCTCGGCCAGGACTCCGGAATGGACCCCGCGCAGAAAGCGACACTGCGCAAGGCCGCGACAAGCGGCAAAATAAGTCTGTCCGATTACAAGGCCGCATGGAGCCGATACATCACGTGCGTCCAAGACAAGGGCCATCCGAGGCCGACACTGAAAACTTACTCCAACGGCATCCAGCAGCCGCAGGGAGACGTACTTCCTTCAGATAAAGCCGATGACCTTGACTACATCCAAAAAAAGGCCAAGGACTTGAACGCGTGTGGAATCGCCACCGTGGATTCGGTGGACGCGTTGTATATGGCACAAGTCGGCAATCCCAATCTGTATGCGTCTCATGAGGAGGGGGCAGTCGATTGCCTTAAGCGCGCCGGGCTGGTGCCGAAATCCTACACCGTCGAACAATACGAGAAGGAGGCGAATGCAATGGGTCATGCCGCTCCCGGAGAGACCGTCAACACGACGTATGACATGAAGAAACCGGAAGTGCTGGCATGCCTCGCCGCCAACGGCAACGTATTCATGGACAGATGACGCCACAGGCACAGAGAATGCATTGGCATGTTTTCGCCCCTATCGGATATCGGATTACCTGCCCGATGGGGGCGAAAACATACCTTATATGCCCCGCCCAAATACCGCGAATAAGCTGCTGAAGATGACGTGGCGACTATACAATAAGGAGGGAAGAGCAAACCAAGAAAGGGGCTTGTCATGATATGTCCTCACTGCGGCGCCACGCTGTCCAGCGCCGCACGATTCTGCACGCAATGCGGGCAGACGCTCGCGGTCGCCGCAGCAAACAGCAACGACAACGTCGAAGATTCGACCGTGCTCGGCACCGCTCCACACGGCACCGCAGCCGCGCCCCAGCCGGAAGCACCCGCTCCCGTCGCCGCATTCCCTGAACCCGTACCGGCCCCACAGGCCGCGGCACCGCAGCCCGAGCCGGCACCCGCATTCCCCGGCGCGGAACAGCCCGCGGCCGAGCCGGCCTTCCCGGCGGTTCCCGAACCAGTCCCCGCACAAGAAGCTCCTGCAGCTCCCGTCCCGGCGGCAGAAGTGCCAGTCGCCGCTCCGGCCGGAGAAGTTCCCGCCGCCGCACCTGTTGCGGCTGCAGCACCGGCTCCCGGCACTTTTGTTGCGCCCGCGCCTGGTGCTCCCGTCCCCGGCGCATCTGTCCCCGTTACCCCCGGCGCACCCGGCGCCCCGGTTCAGCCCGGCGCTCCGCAGCAGTTCGTCCCCAACCCGATGTTCAAGGAGCTGTTCTCCGCGCGTTCGCTGCAGACCGCCGCAATCAGCCTTGCCTTCGGCTTGATCGGCGCGATGGCGCTGGCCCTGATCGGCTCCATCTTCTTCTTGTCGGCCGGCTCATCATGGGCGTCCAAGCTGAGCATGGTCCCCGGCCTGTCCGGCATGATGAGTGACGCCAGCGGTTCCGGCACGGTGACGCCGAACTTCTTCCAGTTCCTGATTCTGGTGATGGTTCTGGGCGTATCCGGTCAACTGTCGCCCAACATCACCGGAGGCAACCTCTCCATGTCGTCCTTCGGCGTGTCCGGCCATCTATGGATGCCTGTCGGTCTTTCCGGCGTGGCGCTGGTTCTCGGCACCGCGTTCGGCGCATACTGGTTCGCGCGTAAGTTCGCCATCCGGTTCAAGTGGACCGGCATCATCAGCAGCGTCATCGTCGGCGTCGTGATGGGATTCGTCTATCTGATTCTCGCCGCGATCTTCCCGCTGACGCTGGGAGCCGGCAGCATGGGCGGCATGGGCGGCATTCAGGCCAAGGCCATCCTGACCGGCGTCTCCGCCCGTACGTATTTCATGACGCTGCTGCTCGCCGCGATCGGCGCGTTCTTCGGCTATCTGCTCGCCCAGTACGCCTCGGATTCCAACAACGTGTTCACCGCGGCCTGGAAGTGGGCTCACCGCACGCGCGGCTTCGTGCGCACGCTGCTTGATGCGGCGTTCATCTACGCGGTCGTGTTCACGGTGATCGGCTTCATTTGCCTGATCATGCTGTCCAGCAACCTGCACAACGGCCAGATGTTCATGCTGTTCCCGATTCTGCTGCCGTACCTTTCGTTCCTGACGTTCGCGCTCGGCTCGTTCGGCGCGGTCGGCATCACGGCCAGCGGTAATATCGCTAACCTGTCGCTGTTCGGCATCTCGAACCAGTACGTCGGCTCCATCAGCGCACCGTGGCAGCTGTGGCTGGTATTCGTGGCGTTCCTTATCACCACGTTCTACATTGCGTTGCGCGCCGCGGCACGCAACATCTATGATCCGGCATATGCGGGATGGCAGCACTCGTGGAAGTCTCCGGTCGCCACGCTGGTGATCTGGCTGATCGTCACGTTCCTGTTCACGTCCGCGACGCTGGGTTACACCATGCAGTCCGATACCTCTGACGCGTCGCTGAACATCGCGGCATGGTACTTCCTCGTCGCGGCTGTATGGTCGTTCCTGATCGAGGTGGTGGCGCTGACATTCGGCCCGGCCATGGTGCTGTCGATGGGCGGCGCATGGAAGCTGTTCGTCGGCGGCACGGTCCGCCCGACGCCCGCCGAGGTCACCGCGTATGCGGCGGCATGCGGAGCGTAGGAGCGCCG